>Ga0154000_1000010_pt1 | contig 81674 bp, 101 predicted proteins | sample TSNC084MetaG_FD_104674 | JGI IMG/M metagenome (GOLD analysis project Ga0154000, IMG submission 104674) | Attine ant fungus gardens microbial communities from North Carolina, USA - TSNC084 MetaG | ecosystem: Host-associated > Fungi > Mycelium > Unclassified | place: USA: North Carolina, Lumber... | reverse complement strand
TTGCCCAGTGATTCGTCGGGAACGCCCGGCCCATCGTCTGTAAACTCAATAATTATCTCATTATTATCCGCACGGCAAGATATTTCCAACTTGCCGTTTTCTTTGTTTTTGTATTTTGCGCTGTTTTCAATAATGTTAGTGACGACGTTTCTAAATTGCTGAACATCAATATCGGCGTATATTTTCACATCACCTGCGCGTAAGAAAATTGAAAACATCTTATCTTTGTATTCATCGGATAAGCCGCACACAACCTCAGAAAGCTCCTGCTCTATATCAACCCTTTCCAAACGCAAAGGGAAGTCGCCAATATCAATCTTGGAAAACAGGAATAGTTGGTTGATGATATGTTCAAGTTCGTTCGTTTTGCTTTTGACGATATAAAAATATTTTAACCTTAACTCAGGTGTTGACGCTACGCCCTTTTCGATTCCTTCGAGGTATGCTTTTATCGAAGTGAGCGGAGTGCGTAAATCATGAGAAATTCCGGCAATCAATTCTTTTCGGTTGGTATCGTCTTTCATACGCCGATTGACCGATTCCATAAGGCGCTCCGCCATTTCATTAAAATCAGAACACACAATAGCAAATTCATCTTTCCCGGTATAGGATATTCGGTAATCAAGGTTTCCGTCTCGTATTTGATGAACGCCATATGTCAATGTATCGATAGGAGTCATAATGCTCTTGAATACATATTGGGTCAGTATTCTATTTATCAGAAGAATGATTGCGATCAATACTATAAAAATAATTATATGGACAAAGTAATATCTGTCAATGATAGTGAGATCTAAAGCTGAATAGTTCACATCAATCAAAAGCAAGCTCGTTTCTCCGCTGTCTACTCGATACACAGCCGTTTTACCTCTAATAATGACTATGTCGTCGTCTTGGTACATCACCATATGCAAAAGTTCGCTATCCACATTTGCGGATTCCGGGTATAGGGAGGCTCCTTTTATATAAGCAGTCACAAACATTTCAGAGGAAGCATATCTTCCATTAAAAGAATTGACACTATCTATAACATCCGAAGGGTCGGACAAGGTAATGATTTCTTCAGCCAAAACATTTACATAGTTAATTGTACTATAAAATCTGTCGCCATCCCGCAACGAGCGCGGGCCATTGATCCCGAGCATCTGAGTCAGCGTAAAAATCATACTCGCAACTAATATCACAAAAAGCAATATGGGTATCACAAGCATCATCATATTGGAAACATACAACCGTTTTCTGATTGTCATGAAAGAGCCCCCTTCATCCTAAATGCCTTAACACAGGCTAATCGGCTTGCTAATCATTTAATAATTATACCTGATTTCTCCTTAATTTCAAAGGGGGGATGAGCGGCTCCCTCCGTTTTGGAAAAAGCCGCCCAAAGCATATATTGCGATTCCAGCAAAGTCACGCTACTAATTTATCGCGCAACCCCCTTCATAAGTTCAGGAAGAATACTCTCCAGTTCACTTACCTTGACATCCTTATATTTGTCGAAGGTTGCGTTGTCGAATATGTTGTTTTGCGCTTGATTTGCCAACACCTCGTCGGCGTGTTGCTGCGTTATTTTCCCGTCGGCAACCGCGGCATCCAACCGTTCTTTGAGTTGAGTTTGCGTATCCGGCATATCGGCAGTTACTTTTTCCATTGCCTCGCCCAATGTCAAATCACCATATTGCTCAAAAATGTTGGCGAAGTTAATGCCATTCGGATTCATGACAGTATCTCCAAGATTGCTCTCCATAATCTGTGGAAGAATTTCAACAAGTTCGCTCAATTTCGTGTCCATATACTCTGTGAAAAGCTCGTTGTCAGCAAATGATTTGTCACCAAACTTTTCCTTGATTGCATCGGCTTGTTCCTGAGTTATTGTTCCGTCAGTCAGAGCGGCCGCTAACTTCTCGTCCATGCCGGTTTTGACCGTATCAAGCGCTTCACCCAAAGTCATTTCGCTGAATCTTGCAATTTGCTCTCCGATTGTACCCTCTCCGCCGTCAATCTCAAGGGCTTCAATTTCCTGACGGATTTCAGGGAACCGTTCTTTAAGCTCGTTTAGCGTGGTATTCTTGTACTTATTAAACAGTTCGCCTTCCGTGAGCTTGGTAGTCGGTGATTCGGTTTTCCGGGACAGAATCTCTTTAGATTGTTCCTCGGTGATTGTGCCGTCAGCTATGGCGGCTGATAACCTCTCTTCCGCTTTTGAATTGATCATGCTGTAAAATTGTTCAACCGCTTGGCTCAATGTCAAATCACCGTACTCGGCGAAGAAACTCTCAGCCCGATCATTTTCATCATCCCACAAAATTTCAAAATTGGTATTTGAGAGGGATAGAGGTGCGGCGTTCGCGTTTGCGCGGCTAAGCTGGATGGCGTTAGCTTGCTGCGGAAGTTGGGCAACTTCCGTTTCGGGGGGCGCAGTGGGATTGAAAGCTCCGGAAGCCCATGCGCTTACAGTTCCCGTCGCTAATACCCCCACCGCGACGCATACGGTTAATAATGTTTTTAGTCTCTTCATGATTACCATTCCTTTCATAATAGTTTTTTTGGGGAGCAACACCAGTGTAACCCTGATAGGTAAACTACCAACTATTAAAAGTTAAACAATAGGTAAACTATTACTAAGTGTCTCTGTATTACCGGTAATTTCAAGTTCTTCTTTTTTCAAAGAGCGAAGCCCCAAATATAGAACCAGCATAGTGATAATGAACGCAATACCGTCAGATATTGGAATTGAATACCAAATACCCTCTATACCAAAGAAATGCGGCAATATATAATATAGGGGAATTAAAAGAATAACTTGCCTTAACATACTTAAAAACAAAGCAGTTTTTGCTTTTCCGAGTGCTTGAAAGAAAACAGAACCGGCTATTTGCATGCCCGCAAACGGGAACAGAAACATTATAGTTTTAAGAGCGGGTACGGCATACATGTTTATACCCTCGTGCCCGTTTGTAAACATATTTATAACCTCGTATGAAAAAGCGGTTGTAAATATAAATCCGAGCACGCCTATTCCACACGCAATCATAATTGTATAAAATAAAGCTTTTTTGACGCGGTTGTATTTTTTTGCGCCGTAGTTAAATCCTAAAACCGGCTGTGCGCCTTGATTCATGCCGAGAATAGGCATAAAGAAAAGCATCGTAACCATATTTACAGCGCCGAAAGCTCCAATCGCGTCATCTCCGCCGTAAAACAAAAGCAGATTGTTCGCAAAAGCGCCTACGCCGCTTGCGGCAAGTTGCGTTATAAAAGGCGATAAACCAATAGCATATATTCGCGCAAGTGTTTTACGTTTTGGTTTTAAATTTTTTAACCTTAACCTTAATTCGCTTTTTTTGTTTACAAAAAAATAAAGCACAAAAATCATTGAAACGGCTTGTGAAATTATTGTTGCGTAAGCGGCGCCTTTAATACCTAAATGAAATCCGAAGATAAAGACCGCGTCTAACGCTACATTAAGCGCCGCACCCAAAATCATTGAAAACATTGCTTTTGTAGGCTGTCCCGACGCCCTTGTCATATGATATAAGCCAAAGCCTACTGTCGCAAAAGGAAACCCGTATAAAATTATCTTCATGTAATCCATCGCGTAACCAATTGTTCCTTCTTTTGAAGCGCCGAAGATATAAAGAATCGGCTCTAAAAACAATAATCCCAAAAACATTACGATGAATGAAGTTAAAAACAACATTAAAAACGCGTTGGCAAGTATTCTTTCAGCCTCTTCCTTATCGCCCTCTCCAAGCTTTATTGAAATAGATGCGGCGGCACCGATGCCTACAAGCAAATTAAACGCAATCAGGATATTCATTAAAGGCCCTGTCACCGAAAGACTTGAAAAAGCGTTAGAACCTACGCCGTAACTGATAAAAATTCTATCAACCATATTGTAAAGCGCATTAACCAGCATTCCGATAATTGCGGGTACTGAAAACTTCATAAGTAAACCAAGTAAATTATCCTTGCCTAAATCCATACTAACCCTCTGCCTTTCTTGTTTGCTCTCTCATTAGTGCCGACTCATGGACTTTTCTCCATTCGTGTTGTCACGCGGCTGTCTTACATCCATCAAGGACCTTCATAAATTCTTCGCCTGTGATATTTTCTTTCTCTAACAGATACTTTGATATCTCTGTCAAAGCTTTTCTGTTTTCCTCCAAAAGCCTGGTCGCGTTTTGTTGGCACTCGTCGATGACCTTCCGCACCTCCTCATCCACGGCGGCGGTGGTCTGCTCGGAGCAAGTGGCCACGTTGCGGCCGTCCAGGTATTGGTTCTCGGTGGATTCCAGCCCCATGGAGCCAAACTTTTCGCTCATGCCATATTGCGTTACCATGCTTCGCGCCAACTTGGTTGCCCGCTCAATGTCGTTGGAGGCCCCGGTGGTGGCGACGCCAAACTGCACAAGTTCAGCGGCCCTGCCGCCCAACAGGGTATTGATTTGGGCCAGCAATTCGTCTTTTGTCATTAGGTAGCGCTCATCCTCCGGCACGTTCATGGTGTAACCCAGCGAGCCCATTGTACGAGGTACGATGGTAATTTTTTGTACCGGGGTGGCGTTCTTTTGCAAGGCGGTCACCAGAGCGTGGCCCACCTCATGGTAAGCGACCATTTCCCGCTCTTTTGGATTCAAGACGCGATCCTTCTTTTCCTTACCGGCTATGACCACCTCGACAGATTCCATTAAATCCTCTTGAAGAATGGCCTGACGATCCATCTTAACAGCTCGCAGGGCAGCCTCATTGACCATGTTGGCGAGGTCCGCGCCGGTAGCGCCGCTGGTGGCAAGTGCGATTGCGTGCAGATTAACATCGGGGCCGACGGCAACTCTGTTTGCGTGTACCCTCAGTATTGCTTCACGTCCGGGGAGATCCGGCTTATCCACGATAACCCTGCGGTCAAATCGTCCGGGCCGCAACAGGGCTTTATCCAGAATCTCCGGCCTGTTGGTGGCGGCAAGCACCAGAATCCCCTTGCCCGAATCGAAACCGTCCATTTCAGCCAGCAACTGGTTGAGTGTTTGTTCCCGCTCATCGTTGCCGCCCATCTGATTGTCGCGTTTCTTGCCGATAGCGTCAATCTCATCGATGAAGATGATGCAGGGGGCGTTTTTGTTCGCCTGTTCAAATAAATCCCGTACACGGCTTGCGCCGACGCCGACGAACATTTCCACAAATTCAGAGCCGGACAAGGAGTAGAACGGAACCTGCGCTTCACCGGCCACCGCTTTCGCCAGCAGGGTTTTGCCGGTTCCGGGAGGGCCTACCAATAAAGCGCCCTTGGGCTGCTTCGCGCCGATTTTTTGGTATTTCTCAGGATTGTGAAGGTAGTCCACCATCTCGGTCAGGCTTTCCTTGGCCTCGTCCTGTCCGGCGACGTCGGTAAAGGTAACGCCTGTGCTTTTTTCCATGGTATAGACCTTCGCTTTTGATTTGCCTACGCCGCCCATGCCACCCATGAAGCCGCCCAGACCTCCTTCGCCGCTGTTACCCATGCGCTTCGTTGCCCTGCGGAAGATAAAGAAATAAACCAGATACATGATTACAACCGGAAATATCCAACTGCTCATAACGGACATTATAGGAGAGGTTCGGACAATCGGCTTGGAAAATTCCACTTCATTTTGTCTGAGCACTTTTACAAGATCCGGGTCATCGATGCGTCCGGTGTAATAGGTTTGTTGGGAAGAGAGTTGCAAATTCGTCTGACCCATAGCCGAGGATGTACCATACAGGATAGTGTTGACCGCTTCCATGTCCGCGTCTTTTTTCAAGGCAATTTGGATTTCATCATCACCCAGTTCCACCTGGGACACATGACCGCCCTGCACCAGATTGGTAAACTGGCTGTAGCTGATCTGGGTTTGCTCGTTTACAAGCCGATTACTCATAAAAACATTCAGTACAAAGGTTATCAAGAAAAATATAATCATGGCGTTGAATAGATTGGGGCCTCGATTGGTTTCAAGTGTATTTTTACCTTGCCCATTGGTACTTTGCTTCATTTTATTGGCTCCTCTCCGCTTACCCATTCTCAGTATTGCGTCTATTTTTTAATCGGTACAATGCGTCCTTTTGCATGGCATATAATTGATACACATTCTTTAATGCCATCAGCGGCAGCATTATCAACAACGTTAACATCTCAGTAGCACTGAAGCCATCTGCTTTCGTTATACAATGGATACCGTCTTGAGTTTTTTTATGTCCTTTCGTTGATTTTTTTTGGGAAACGACATCAGTATAATCTGAATAGGTAAACTACCAACCATTAAAAGTTAAACTATAGGTAAACTATATTGCGCTCATTCGGATATGTAATCCTTAAATTTTTCATGAACCTCTATGTTAAAGTGTCCACAACTTCCTGGTCAAAATGGATTCTTTTATTATCACATCGCATCCTCGTGAGATAAGAATTTCTTATAGCATCTTTGGCCTGCTGATATTCCCGATAGGCTTTCTTCTCCTCCAGCATCGGAGCGTACTCGACACGGAGTGAAGCTACGGTCGGCAGCCTTTTCAGACCGAGATCGTCAAAGGTTTTCTTGGCAGTTTGGTGTAAAAGAATGTCGGCCTCATGAAGCTCTCTAAATTTTTTCGAGTATCCGGCTTTGCGGTATTCAACATATACAGCGCGGAAAGCGCCGCGATGCCGGTAGAGGTGAGCAGCGTCACCGACAGGGACGTATGGCTTTGGATAAATGGGATTTTGGGCGTGCGGATCATGTGAATAACGAGTGTTTGGCTCCACATAGATTCTCATCGCCGCCGCGTCGTTTATTTCGCCCATATGGCCGATGCTGTGGCCGTTATCACGCAGCACGGTAATAATCCGCGCTTTCTGCTGCGGACTGAGCTTTGCGAACACGCCGACGAGCGCCGGAGAAGCTTTTACCTATTTCGGAAGCTGTTCAGAACGTCCGCTATGGCACTTACCCCGTCCGGACCAAGGTTTTCCAAAGCATCGTCAAAAATGATGCCCTCCGGCTTCGGAGTTGTCATCCCCGGTGAATACGCCGTTTTCGGCTCATTCACCGGGCTTTCTTTTTCCCTCTCCATCAGTATCCGGTTTACAACGGCCTCAATCACCTTCACATCAAGCTCCGCGGTGCGCGGCATATTCGGCGTCTCACTGCAACTCTCATAATGAAGCACAGCGTTGACGATGTACTGCGCCTTGCTGCGCCGGCCCTGACGGTTGAGGATTTCCGCCACCTGAAGGTGCGAAGGGTCTGTATGGCTGAATTGGATTGTGAACCTCGTTTCGGATTTTTTATCCGCCATAGGGCTCACCTTCTTATCTTGGATGCCTTGTATAGCAGCTCATATCCTTTTACGTTTGCGGAGATCATATCCACGAAAATTGGAGAACTGACTTTGCCGGAAGCCTCGATTTGTTTTCTGAGCAGGATGGACCCCCCTCCGACGAACACCGTCTTACCGGAGCGCAAATCAATCGCACGTTCGCGCAGCTTACCGAACAAGTCGCTGATGTACACTTGGGCAGCGTCGAAAACGATGCGTTTTACGCCGTCGCCGTATTCGGTGGGCTCGTCTCTGAGAATGGCGTCGATATCGGATTCCTCCAGCAGAATATCCAACTCCGAATTGGCTTTCTCGATAATCTGGTTGTAAAGGATGATGACGCCGTGTTCCAATGTGCCGCAGTCCGACTTGTCAAACTTCCCGTTTTTCATCCATAGATAATCGACGGTCCAGCCACCGATATCAATGACATAAACTTTCGGGAATTCGCTGATCCGGCTGAAGACCGGCATGACTGCCGCGAACGCCTGCGGACAGGTTATCGCTTCACTGATATAAATTTCAAACTTTTTGCCGTGGAACTCGAACTCTTCAACCTCGCCGCTGACGAAATATTTCTCGAAGCGCTCATATTGCGCCCCAAAATGCGCGGGAGGCAGGCCCACCAATAGCTTGACAGGGATCACATCTGTCTCATAGCGGCCTGTATCCTCGATCTCAAAAGCTATGGCAAACAATGTGAGGATGTAAAAACGGTCGTCAACGGTCTTGTCGCGTAAATAGGGAATGCGCTTGTCCGAGAGCGCATAATATTTACCCTTATATTTCAGGATATCTTCGCCAAAGGGCGGGCGGGTGTCGCTCTCGCGTAGGCCAGATGTGAAGGTTCTGCCTCCCGTCTTGATCTGCTTGTTGCCATGGTCGATTGCTACTATCATAAAAACACAGCTCCTTTTTTGTCTTATACTTACTATTTACTAATTTAATACGCATATCTTCAACAACTTTTCTGAGCTCAAGCAAAAAAGAACCGCAAAGCAGAATTTTCTGCCTTGCGGTTTTATGCTATCTTGATCTTTACTTGTGTGTTTTATTTTTTAGCGCCACCGTCAAAAAATGATCGCACATGGCCTCAAAATGGAAATAATCGTCGGTTTCAAGCTCCCGGACCCTTTTATCATTCCTCATCCTGTCATTATCACACACTTCACCGGTGAGCAGATAGCACGCGCTTATTCCATAAGCTAAAGATAATAGAAGTATGGCATCTGGCTGTAGAAAATTATTGCCATTTTCGCAATTTGATATTGTTTGCTGTGTAACATCGGCGGCTTCTGCCGCTTGCTCCTGTGACCAGCCTAAAGCAACACGCCTCTCTTCAAGTCTTTTACCCATATCTGCCATCATTTTTTTCCTGTCAACCTTATTCATATCGGGTTCACCTCCCCTGATTTCAAGTTTACAAATATATTTGTGTTCTCACCATAGAAAGTATTTGTAATTTAACAAATTTATTTGTATAATGATTTTAGAACAACGGAAGGGAGGGAAAGGAAGTACAATATTATATCGAAGAGCCGGGCTTATTGTACGACTGTCTACAATTCCTTTCCCTCTGCCGCGAGAATAAGGAGCCGGCACAAATAAACGAAAATACATATTTTCTTGCAATCAAAGAGAATCTGCGGCAAAACGGCGCAACAGTCCCGGAGCACCTTTCCCCGCTTGTCTGCCGGCATGGAAAAGCGAGTTCCTTTCTATCTGCTGTACTGTTTGACGAATGGGAATACAGCCAATGTACCTTTGCGACGATGGAACGGACAATCAAGAACCTTCCGCTTTTGAAAAGAAAGTTCGTCGAGTTTTATTTTCCCGATGCGAAACCGGATACCCGCCGGTTAATCGAACAGCAGGAATATCCCGGCGCCATCGGTTTACTGAAGCAGTCTTCCATGGAGCCATCTTTACAGACTGAATTTCAATATATCCTGTTCCACTTTGACGAGGCCATGCGGGAGGTCTCCGGAATCATCGACCAAGTACGCAGTGAAATTGAAAAACAGCACCGGCAGTTCTCGCAGCATAACGCTGAGAAGCTAACGCAAATACAGCAGGCGCCGGCTGCCGATAAGCTGAAAACGATCAGCGGATTGCCGCCGGATAAAACTTTCGTCAAATACTCTTTATCTTTGCTGGACGAGGAAAAAATCTCTTTCCGGCCCGAGGAACCTAATTTCTTCATTTTGGGCAGCCGTTACGACGATGTACTGGATACGAAGTATCAATACTGCCATGTGACTCCGGCTTCTTTCATTCGCGCTTTGAGAAGTGATGTCAAGCGTATTATCTTCGAGGCATTGTTGGTTATGCGCCCCATGACCGCGGCCGACATGGAAATAGAGCTGCATCTGTCCAGAAACGCAGTAGCCCGCAATATTAAGGAAATGCGGGAGAGTGGCGTTGTCACTGTGGAGCGCGTAGAAGGTCTATCGTATTATTATACACTGAACAAAGAATATCTGGGCATAGTTGCGACGCAGTTGGAGCAGCTTAGATATCAAGGAAACGCCACAAAAACAGAGGAGCATTAGAACAAACGGATCGTTCTAATGCTCCTCTGTTTATTTCTGTGTTATTGCTGATCTGCATTTTTGGCAGACTTTTTGGCGTTTGAAATCGGTCAGATCTTCCGTTTCACCGCAAAAGGTACAGGTTGCCCGGTAGGGAGATATAAGCACCCCGGAAACAGTTCCGTCATCATATATAGAATAGTGCAAGGGGTCTCCCGGGCCAATACCCCAAATATTCGTTATTTCAATCGGTATGGTGCAGCGGTTGCCGGTGGCAAGGTTTCTGACAATGCCGGTATTTTTTATATTCATGTGCCGGCTACCCCGCTTTCCTCGTCAGCGGTTTCGTAGTAGCCCATATCAAAAAAGCGGTCAATATGGTAGCTGATAGTGCCGTGATACTGCCTGAATATCTCATTATAATCCGTGAGCAGCAGGCGCCGATCATCACCTGCAAGGATATCGCACATCTTATAGAAAAGCTTGTCCCGTTCCCTTAGCAGCTTTTTATTGCTTGATTCGTCCATTATGCCGCGCAAGTAGGTCATAAACGCTTTCCAGTATTTCATGCGGCGATGCTCCCTCCCCGCTATGTAAGCAGCAAAGGGATCGTACATATCCTGCTCTCGCTGCATTAGCGTCCGGTAATCAGCCATCAGGCCTTTATGCTGGCCCTTGTCTGTGAGAGCCTGTGCAATATCCTGATATAAAGCTTCAAGATCCTCCGGAACCCTCCATACATCCAGCACCGTTTTTTTCTCCAGAGTCAAAGCGACTGATAGTTGTCTGATTTTATCTTCATGGTACATGCCTTTAGTCTCCTTATAATTTATTGCCGGCAAGTTCATGATAAGCGTTATAAATAGCGCTATCAACATCTGTGTGAAGGTAGGGAAACGGCTCGGATGCCGTCGTATGCGTGAATAAGGGGGAACGGTGTCGGAGCCGTAGGGGGAATATGACGATATGTGTTTGAACGTGCAGTAATAGTAAGTTTTTTCCATCTGAAACAGAGGGTATAAAGAGCCTCTGCCCAAATAAAAAAGGGAAGGCCGGAGCCTTCCCAAAACGCCATTTCATCAAACACAGTCCAGCAGGGTCATCAGCTCCCAGTGGAAAAAACTTCATTTGCGTTCCTGTTTTTACGGTCGTGTCTATGTTATTTTTTGCTTGGCATAGATGGCGGCAGGTCGTCAGTCAACAATAATTGATGAATCAGTCTCGCGCCGATTTTCATGCCTATTTCCATGTAGACCGATTCATAGGCGGCGAGAGCTTTGGATAGGTCGGCTACGGCTTGTTCACGCTCGTTTTCATCCGGGTATGCACTTTTTAGCCGATTATGAATGAATTCGCATCCATTTTTCAGCCGAACATTGTACGGTTGACTCTCGCCGCCAAGCTCGTCCAAACCATACAAAAGAAATTGCCGGATTTGCCTTAAATCCGTACGGGCAAATGCATCTTTAATATATTCCATGCTAAAATCCATCCTTTCAATTTAAGCGTAGTGATGTTTTTCATCGACTATCTTGCGATACTGTTCTGCCGGGGTACAGCGTGGGGTATTGGGTTCGCATTGGAGTAGAAAAGGAGAAGGCCGAAACCTTCTCCCGTTACTGCACTTTGCTATGAGCCTTAAATCCAAGCGTTGATGACTGCTGCCGCCTGCTTGCGGATTTCCTTATTGCCGAAGCGGTACAAGGAAAGCCAAGCGGACAATTCCCGGCATTGGTCAAACGCCCGTTGATTACATGCCTCATCTTTTGCGCGTCGCGTTTCCATGTACCGAAGATAAGAAGATACAATCTCTGCGTGATAGCAGGTCTTGCAGACATCCATACCCTCATCTGAAATGTAAACCGTGCCTGTTCGTTCGTCGCATTCAGCGCATCGGAAAGCCATTACACTTCACTGGCCATTTCAAGGAACTGCTGTTCCGTCAGAACCGGAATGCCGAGTTTTCTGGCATTGTCGAGCTTGCTGCCGGCGTTTTCCCCACAGATCAGGTAGTCGGTATTCTTTGATACCGAGCCGCCGGCTTTGGCGCCCAGGGATTCAATTTTGGCGTTGATCGAGTTGCGGGTAAACAATTCGAGCTTGCCTGTAACAACGACGGTGCGCCCCGCAAAGGGGTTGTCGGTGTTCTCAACGGTTATAGTTGCTTTCTTCTCAATGTTCACCATTTCTTGTAGCTCCTCCCATAAAATTCTGTTTTCTTCTATCCTGAACCACTCATGGATGTTCCGGTGCAAGACTTCACCAAAATCGTTGAGCTGCGTGAAGTCGAAACCATCATCCACGGCGGATTCCAGGGCGTTCAGGTCGCCGGCGAAATACCGACTGAGTTCTCTGCTGGCGGTATTGCCGATCATGGGGATATCCATGGTTATTAAGTACCGCTCAAATGTGGTGTTTCGGCTTCTCTGAATAGCGTCCCACAAGCGTTGCCATGACTTTTCACCGAAGCCCTCCGTCATATTGCAGATTTCCCATGCGTGTCCATCAAGCCGGTAGATGTCCATAAAATCATTGAGCCATCCCCGACCGATGAATTTTTCCAGCGTGGCTTGCGACAAACTCTCGATGTCCATGGCCTTTTTACTCACAAAATGCACAAACTGCCGGAGCCGCTTGGTGGCGCAGGCCGGGTTATTGCAGTAAAGCGTTTCCACCGTGCGCTCTTTGTCCTTGCCGCTTTCATGGATTCGCGTCGGAGTACCGCAGCAGGGGCATACCGAAGGATAAACGGTATCCTCGATAATCCCGTTTCCCCGCGCTTTTTTCTTGACGCAGAGCGTACAGCACCTTTTATCCGGGTCCTGTTTTGTGCTGTCGTTACCGTCGCACTCATTGTTCCGGCGCTTGTTTTCGCAGATCCACATGTTGCTCAGCCAGTGCTCCCGGAATTGAGGCGGGACCTTAGCGTAATCTACAATAGTCGTGAAATAGCCTCGCTCCAGGTTTTCCTCCACATGCGGGATAATCATGTTGCGCTTGCTGACGAGTATCCGGCAGCCCGGCATCAGCTCCAGCTCCTTAATAAAGGTCAGGTTGTGCAAGCTGGCCCGGGACACCTCGCAGCCATCGATTTCTACTGTATCAAACACCGCCACAGGTGAAATCTCACCGGAGCGAGTCGGCGTCCATTCGATATACTGAAGCCTTGTTTCGTACAGGTCGTCCTCGAATTTGAACGCCAGCCCGTCCTTATAGTGGTGTCCGGTGCGACCGCAGGAGCGGGAAAAGGCGATGTCGTTATAGGTGACAACAATGCCGTCAATCGGAGTGTCTTCCTCATCCGCCAGCATCTTTAATTCCTCAATGCAATCCGTTATCAGCGCCTCAGATGAATTCTGAGGGCATAGGAATTGGCATTTTGAAAACCCAAGCTCCAGCAGGTGATTTAACTTTGCCATTTTGCTGTTGGCAAGGATCTGATCCTCATCCAAACCCTCTAAAACGCTGAACGGCGTGAAATGAAGGCCGCGTTTGGAGCAGGCTTCGGCGTCATAATTGCGAACCGAGCCGGCCGCCATGTTTCGCGCGTTTTTGTACGGTTTGCCCGTGCTGTCGCGGAGAATACCCTTTAACTGCTCAAAAACAGCTTTAGGGATATAGGTTTCTCCAGCCACAACCAGTCTTTGTTTATATGGAATCTCAGCGGGAATGCCCGAAATAGCGGGGGCGTTGTGGGTGATAACCTCACCTTCATCGCCGTCGCCGCGGGTAGACGCTCTATGCAGCCTGCCGTCTTCGTATTCCAGCTTCACCGTCAATCCATCGAGCTTCAGCATCAGCAATACCGGCTGACTGCCGATGAATCGGATCAGGTCGGGTATATTCTTTTTCTTTTCCAGCGAGAGCAGCGGAATATCGTGCTGTGTTTTTGCAAGGCCGCTCACAACCGTATACCCAACCGTCTGCGTGGGCGTATTGCTCATCCTGCACCCGGTTTCCTGTTCGAGCTGTTCCAGTTCGTCAAATAGCCGGTCATAGACCTCATCGGAAACGGACGGCGCGTTCAGGTTGTAATATTCGTGCCGGTATCGGTTGAGCTGATCAGTCAGCTCATGGACCCGGACGCTTGGTAGTTGGTACATAAAATTACCCCCTTTTTAACAGTTCTTTTTTACACGCTGAAAAGACTTCGTTTATCAGTTCACTTGTGATCTCTGCCTTAAACCAGGTTTTGTCCCCGCAGTTGTCAATGTAGTAGATATTGCCTCTCTGCCCATTTACAATCGTATCTTCAACCATGTAAAACTCATTAGAGTCCACATCATATCCGACGCACAGCCCGAAGCAGTTTGGAGTATATTCCTGCTTGTCAATCCGCCTCGCTTTGCGTTGAATGCTTCGCGGCGGATCAGATAGGTCAATCCAGAATATAACCACATCGTCAAAGACATCGTAGTGCTCGATGCCATTAAACATCACACAAACCACACTCTCTTTCTTTATTCATCATGCGCTCCTTTTCAAATCGTTTTGAGCGGCAATCCCACTTCTCCCGTAAGCGTAAAGCCCGCTTTCGCAGGGAACAACGAGAACGCCGCCACAAACAAAAATGTCGCTGCTTTGTCCGATTTCACCGGCAGCCATATAGAACTTTTCATAGCTCCACTTACCCTCCGGGATAATGCCGATAGGGTAAAGATTTCCACTGACGGCCTTATAGGTCTCGTTTTCCGTGAATGAGTCATACGGACGGAAGATTTGTCCGGCATAGGTGAATTTTTCGTTGGATGCCAACGACACATTAGTCAATCCGCGGACTTTTTCACCGGAGAACTGGCACATGGCTTTCCCCCCTCATCTATTTTTGTCATGCAGGCCGAGCAGAGGATAGAGCCGTCGGGCTTATACAAAAGACAGCCACTCCCGCACTTGGGACATTTTGAAATAGTCATCTTTCTCATGCCGCAACTACTCCTTTTTCCAGATTGTCTTCCCTAAACCGGCCGTGGTTCAGTTCAAGAATGTACTGCATAATTTTTTCGTTGTCATGCCAGTCGGCGGATAAAACAGTCCGGTCGGGACCGCGCCCGACATGGACGGTCACAGTGCCGTCAAGCACCTGCAACAGCGTGTCGCGCCGCTGAGCACAGACGATGGCTAAGTTTCCTAATTGTTTCATTGTTTTAGTCTCCTTTACCGTTTTATAAATTTCATTGTCCCTACCACATATCGCAGTCAGCCGGAACGCACACGTAATAAACGCCGGCTTTCTCATCAAGGTGTAAATCTGCTCCATAGCCACTTTTTTTGATTGACTCAATTACGGCTTTTGTATCCGTAAGTTTGTAAGGATTCCATACCCCGTGACAATAGAACACCGTGTCGCTGTCGCTTATTGCATCAATTACCTCTTGTATTTTTAATTGATGAATTGATTTCAATCTTGGACTCATGTAAATTTACCTTCTTTCCATATCCTTAGTCCGTGTTTGCAAGCCGGCCAAGAAAATCGGCGGCTATCTTCATTTGAGCTTTTAGCGCTTCATCTACAGGGGAATCGTCCTGTACCAGTACAACCGCACCAATGCCTTCACCTAAGCTGTCACGGCTGCCGTCCCTGATGATTGCCGCATATTCCACGACAGCGCCCGTATCACCGGCCTGAAGCGGAATATTTTCAACGTCCGTTTTATTGCGGATCGCCTCTATCAGCTCATCACTCAGCAGCGAATCGGAAAAAGTGTGCAATACGGACGCTATGACCTTTTCGGTGTCTGTGATAAAGACATGCCTTTGCGCAACGCCTTGAAAAGACCTGACGTATTCGCGGGCCTGCTCGGCGTATTGCCCTAAAGGGCAATACTTCTCAAGAATCACTTTGCGTCCCTCAACGAAGATTTCCATAGGATCGCCTTCCCGAAGCCCTACACTTCTCCTGATTTCCTTGGGGAGAACCACTCTCCCCAAATCATCAATTCTTCTTACAATTCCTGTTGCTTTCATGCGATTGTTCCTCCTTATTAAAATATAAAAAGGGAGTCCGAAGACTCCCTTTTACTCATGTTGACAACGGCAATAGGCCGGTGTCCTGTTTCAATTCCTCCGCTCTGCTAAGACGCTTCCTGTACGCGCATTTTTTCATACATAGCGCAGCCGGCAGGGTCCAATTCCCGCAGCTTCTCTTTATCAAACCTGAAAACCGGCAGGGTGACATATCCGCTTTCGATACCCTCACCCGTAGGGATGCCGAATCCGTTTTCGAGCAGGAACAGCAGCATACCCTCGTTCTCAGAGTAATCCTTGACAGCGGAGCAGTACGGCGGCATGTCGATATCAAAATTCGCCGTTATGCCGGCGACCGGTTCGCCATCGTAATCGTCGATAAGACCAACATAGAGGTTGGGCGGCGACTGATAGCAGCCTACCCGGATTCTGACGGGATTCCTTTTGTAAATGATTACTTTACTCATCTTACATTCTTCCTTTCCTAAATTATCGCCAGCTCACGCCGACATACCATCTCTCGTTGCGCATAATCTCCAGGCAGCGGAGCAGCGTATCCCTGTCGAACCAGCCAAAATGACACTCATCAGCCGGGATACTAAGTACATTTGCCAGTCTGCCGTAGGCCTGCTCGCGGTTAATCCGCTTATTGCCTTTCCAAACTGGGTCAAACAGTGCGTGGCATTGCATTTTCAGCTCACGTAGTTCCCTGTTGGCAAGCCTGCCGAGAGGAACCCGCGTACCGTCGTGGACGCCGACATAAGAATCACACGCTTTGTCGGTACATCTGTAACACATTCCGTTTCCATACACCTTGCCGTAGATTTCAGCATTGGAGCCGAAAACGACCGGCGAACCGCAATAAGAGCAAACGGTAGGGATAGGGTATGAGGCCACATTGTTTGTCATGCCGCTTCACCTGTTTTCTCCGCCGTTATTACCTCATTCCGCTCATTATAAAGGCGGGTAAGGCAGTAGACTATAACTTCATGGCTTGTGGCCGATACATCGCTGACGTTGAAGGCGTCACGTTCAGACGCGTACTTCATGATCTTCTCAAAGAAATCATCTCTTAGCGAATAGTCGAGGAGATACACCAGGTCTTCTCCGCCAATCATGTACGCCTGATGTTCCAGCGCTTCAAAGAAATATGCTATATTGGACGCGATATTGTTGTAATAAGAATCCTCAAAGACTTTCTTCGGCCCCTGAGAAATCTTTCGCTTCTTGTACTTCAAAAACCCATCGGTGACAATATCGGAAGCTATTCCGATAGCCTCCTCGCAAAATGAATTCCTCCAGAACTCATCAGGCGTTGGTATTGCGATTCCTTTATCCTTCAGAAGCCGCTCATATTCTGCCACCTCGGAATCAAGGCTTAGACCGCCCATCAGAAGATCAGAACCATCGTGGCCGTGCGTGGTAAGAAAGTCCATCAGTGATGGAACCCCTTCCGGCAGCGTTTTACAGATGGTATCATTGTAGCGGTCCAACAGCTTAGGCAGCAAAACCGGACAATGAACTCTTAATATGTTGCTCATATAATTACCTCCATTATTACGGCTCTCAAATCCTGAACAGGGTAATCGCGTCAGGATGAACGCCTATTCTACGCTATATTTTTTGTTGATAAATATAAGTCTAAAGGCTCTTCGTTATGGAGAAGGAAACCGCGAGAAATCTCCACGGTATTGTCAGGTAACCTTTCATCCGTTTTCGGGCCTCTCAATGCCCATAACATTCCGGTAAAGCACGAATCGGACGACTTGGCATCAAGCACCTCAAAGATGTTGCTCTGAATATTCTTTGAGATTTTTGTTACATCGTAGCATAGTGTGGCCGGGTCAAGGTCCAGAGCGGCGGCGACACGGTTATAAAACTCCATGATACCGACGCCCACCGAGTCCTCGGGGTTTATACGAATCGTCAGCTTTTCAATCATTTTAATTCTCCCTTCTGGGCAGACAGGATGCTTTGAGCAAATCCTGACTCCATTTCTTTTGCATAATAGCGGACGTTGGCCGAGGAGGCGGTATTGTTATACCGCTCCGCCTCTTGTGCCGCAGCCTGCCTGGACGTAAAAACTTCCGGCATACCGTCACGCTTGCTCCATGCTTCGGCGCGTCCCAAAACAGAGCCGGGACCGCGCACCGCCCAAATACCGAAATACTCCATGCTTATGCCTTCTTTCTTGTTGGTTATTTAGTGTTATGCTGCATTTTCCATAAGGTCGGCAAGCAGGACATCAACTAATAGCTTTCCTGCCAGCGCCCCGGTATGGATGATTACCTGGTCTTCGCGCAGCTGTGAATACTCAGATATACGCAAGCTGCGGCTCTCTTCGGCCAGCTCACGATCCTCCGCGGTAAGCCGTTTGGAGATTTCTTTCTGCCATTCAGCCAGGAATTTTGTTGCGTCTTCGATATCTGCCTCCTGACGGTCATACATCGTCCGCTTTTGCCGCACCGTTCCGTTGGGTTCAACCTCCAGCGTGTAATAAGACTTATCCGTATCGGATGTTCGCCGGAGAAAAAGCACATAGGTCTCCCGGCGCTCTATCCTCTCCCAATAACGGTCGCTGTTGGCTACGCAGTGATGTAAACTCCTGCCTTCCAGAAGGATTTCCTCGATGCGGGACGGCGCCAAAATGGTATAGTCCTCGTTGGCATACTCGTACTTTTCTTTCAGCGATTGGCAAATTTCATCCACATGAGGATAGGTCTCCAAAATCTCGCCTGCCTGAATAGCAAGTTCTTTGTCGTGACAGCGTTCCACCAATTCATCATGGCGCTGGAACAGCTTATTCACACGGAAAATAATTTCATCGTCGGTATCCATATCAAGACGTTTAGCCATGGAAAGATAATCCGCCCAAGTGGTTAATACCACCTTGCTGGTCTCTTTGTAAGCGGACATTTGGCGTTGCAAGTAATTGCTAATTTGAACCGGGCTCATTTTGTTTAGGATAAACTGAAGATCCTCTACCTTGATTTGCTCGGCACAAAACCATATGATAACATTGTCCGGAATCTTTTTGCCGGTTGCTTTTTCGTATTTCAGCCAATCCAGGAACCGCCAGCCGCCGTTGTTTTGACGGAGCCGTTTTAATTCCTGATTGTTGATGCCCAGCATTTTTGTAAGGCTGTTTTCTTTTGCGTTGAAAACATTCTCCTTGAAGTTATGGTAGCCGGACATACATTCATTTACTAAGCGCCGCAGTTTAGCTTTTGCCAGTTTCTCCAGTTGCGGCACCACTTGGAGCACGGCAAGGTATTTCTCAGGATCAATGATCCCGTTGCTGGAAAGCGTTTCTACCAGTCCGGTTCGACTTAGTTCATATTTTACAAGGCTCGGCAGGGTTTTCCCATAAACCTTACCCTCCGTATCGCCGCTCCAGCCAGGGCTGCACAGGCCTGACGGTATCCACCGCCTTTCACGCTGTTTATACAAACCCCAGTAATACGCCCTTAGACATTTGCCGTTCCTGTTGAAAATCGCGCGGCGGGTTTCCCAGCTTGCGCACACAGGTTTTGTGTATTCACCTTTGGGGTATTTGCGATATCCAATAAACTCCCGGATAACGAAACCATCTGCACACCGTTGGATTAGATACATGCAAACCCGCTCCGTCAATACCGTGCCGGCTCTTCCGACCGCCTTGAACATGATCTCATGCCGGCAGCGGGGGCAACGGCCTTGAGTATTGTGGCGCGGCCGCTTGATAGGCACATCTTTTTCGCAAAACGTGCAGTATCCGGTATCGGCACCTTTTTTACAATATTGATAGAAAATATAGTTGTCCCGGATACCGACCTTATCGACCCAATGCTCCCAATCTTTCGGCAGCTTCGGCACCTGCGCGAGATCCGCATCCCATTTATCTGTCTCTTTTTTGTGGCGCCGTTTTAGTTCCTCGGCCCGGATATGCAGCTGATACTGAAGCAAACCCTCAAAACCGCCGTGTTCGCCGCCTAAGTATTTTTTTATAGCATCATAACCAGCCTGATTTATCCACTTTCGCTCCGCATCCCGGACATAACTGGGCCAGTGGAGCATATCGAGCTTGGCGGTCAGCCACTTGTCGTGCAGACGGTCATAGGTGATAAACTGTCCGCTTTCACGCGCAATGAACAGTTCATAGGCCGGGTTTCGGCCGCCCGCGCGCATATGCTCCGCTAAGAAGAACGCCACCTTGAGAATATCGCTGTGAAGTTGACAACGCATATACAATCCCTGCTTATACACAACGTGTTCCCAACCGTAACGCTTTTCACGGCGCGGAGTGTCATCGGCGGCCATCTGCATCATTTTTTGCGTAGCCATCAAAGGGCGCAGCTTCTTTAATTGCTGTATTTTCAAAATTAACCCACCTGCCTTTCGGTTAAATCCACACCGTACCGGACATCGGGCATAACCTTCTCGCCGTCAACCCGTGCCAAAGCTACTTGGGTAATTTTGCGATTGGCCGGGTCTTCCTTGGCAAAAGCCAGAATATCTCCTAACGCGCCCTGGGCTATCGGGTCGATCCCGCGGACGACAGCATAACCGTTTCTCGCTTTTGAACAGTCTTTTGTAACATGGGAGCTCCACTTCTGAAGCGGGTGGTCGGCTATATACGCCAGGCCATGCAAGAAAAACTCTTTCCGGGTCAGTTGCTTGATGATAATGAGTTCGGTACAAGCAATCTTCGTGTCGTCGCCGTCCTCATCTATATCGCCCCTGGCATTCACAAGGTAGTATTCCGACCTGTCGATATTAGAATAGTAGGTCAGGCAGTCCAGCGGGTTTTCCGCGCAATGAAAGCCATTTGCGCGGCAGTTTGCCTTTTCGGTCACGTTTAATCCCATCACAAACTGATAGCCGCGGCACACCAGTCCCGGGCCGAATGCTTTATAAGCAATCATGCGTCACTCACCACCTTTATCACAATTCTCATTTTCATCCCGCCTTTTCCTCCGGTGCTACATCAAACAACATCTGTTCCACAAGGGACATTTGCCCAGAGTCGTCAGGCTTTTTCTTTTCCTTTGGCTTCTCTGCGGCTTTTTTAGCGGGTTTCTTAGCGGTGCTTTTCTTAGTCTTAGATGAAGAACCGCCATAGTAAGGCTTGGGAACAAAGGTTTCTTCCTTGTCCTTGTCCTCTTCGGCGTCCGGATCAAGAAAATAGTTCTCCGCCCACTGATAACAAAGGCCGTCGGGAACATCGCTGCCCATGCCAAAGCCCAATGCCGGTTCGCCATTATCCGCCAATTCCTGCTTAATGTACTCCAGCGCAAGACGAGTGATGTACTTGAAGCAGTTAATCATGTTCTTACGCGGATGCATGGCCTTCCGGGCAAATGCCGGGTCATCCAGGCATTTTGTCTGGATATGCTCGGTCACACAATCCTTCATATTGCGTCGTGTCAGACGCTCGGTGTCTATGCCAACCCTTTTGACGGAGGCATCCATTACAGCATCGTCCGACAGGGCGAGCATTTCCTGCATAGCCTTTTCCTCAGCCGCTTTTTTAGCCGCCTGTTTCGCATCCCATTCGGCTTTGCGCTGCGCTTCTTTGGCTTCATGCTCTATTTTCTTCTGATCCTCGGAAGTCTCCGATTCATCCGGTGTTGTCTGTGAAGCGGCGCCCGCGTCATCTTCGGACGGGGGTTCCTCTCCGTTTATTATGGGGGGAACGGCTTGTGTCGTATCCGATTCGGCTGGCTGCCGGTCGTCATCTTCTAATGTCCATTTAGCGGCATCGGAGACGGCCGCCGCACCCCCGTTTGAGCTTGGCGTAAACAGGGGCGAGATATTTTGCTCCCCGTTGGCTTCTTTTTCTCTCAAATCCAGATCCATTTCAGAAAATACTCCCATTTTTCAGATCTCCTTTCAAAAATATAAATCTATCGTTACTCATGCAACTCAGCCAGCCTTTCGAGCTTCCCGCGCTTCGTGCAGACGGCGCAGCAGCTTGGCGCTGTGCTTCTCGTACCGCTTGCAGCCCATCGGGTCAAGCTCCCTTAAACGCTTCGGATTGAATTGGAATACCACGGCAAGGCGCCGGGGCTGCCCGGTGAATACGTCATAGTCAAAACGCTTGTAATCGACAATGTAGCCGAGATCGTTTTGCTCAACGTATTCCATGAAATCTTCCTTGTCGGGTCCGATCAGTCCGTCCGCCAATACGCAACGGTACGGCGGCATGATGGAACCGAGGTTTTGCGTGATCGGTATAACCGGGCCGTTAGCCGTCCGGAGCTCCACCTGTATGCTTGGCGTTTTGCGGTGACACTGCGCCTCAATCCGGCAAGCCTTGTTTTGGTATTTGCCTGTTAAATAAAAATCCTTTTTCATTGAATCAACCCTTTCATAAAAATAGCCCGGTGCAGGGCAAATCCCCGCACCGAGCCTTTCTTAAATTATTTGGCAGTTTTCTATGCCTGTGCCTTCATTGGCAGAGCCAGCATAGGCGAAAACTTCACTTCAACGAAGTCATCTAAATCACAATAGAAATACTGCCGCCGTTCATTGTCATACAGTTCGATCACATCCGATGGCGAAACGCTGCGCCCGTGGTAATCATCGGGCATATCGTCGTTATATCGGATAAAAATCTGTTCCAAGATGTATCTTGCCGGCAACTCCGCACCGCATAAAAGCTCCGAATCATGGATCAAGCGGTACTCAGACGCCGGTGGCTGTTCATAGCCGGCCTTGTGTAAAGCCTTTATGCCCTGGAACGCAAACGGTTTTGTCTGGATATCACTGGTGAACTCCAACTGGTAAATCCGAAACCGCTGATATTTCCGTTGGGAGAGGAGCAGCTTTTCAAAAACTTCATTGCCTCCGGTTTGCAGCATGACCTCATATTCTTTGTCAGTCAAGCCGAGGTATTTTGTGAGCGCCATGTCTTCTCCGGCCCCGTTATGCCATGCCTCAACGAAATCGTCGATATGGCCGATTTCGCACAGGCCGGCGATAAATTTCTCCTTAAAATTCAGTTTGCAACCCTCCTTGCTCTCTAATTCTTTCTTCTGTTTCAAAGCTAACTGCCAGTTATCAACCCCCTTGTAGTTGGGATTCCAAGTGAGCCGCCTTGACTCCATCCTGTATTTGTGCGCCATAATATATATCTTCGAGGCGCCTTTTTCAATCATTTCATTCCGGTACTTGTCCATGTCGTGCGCTTCTACAATCAGCTTTGTGCCGTTGTGCGACAGCACAGCAAAAACGGGGTCAAGCTGACTGAGGTTATTGGCGCCGGCCACCGCGCAAAAGGAACGATTCATCAGGCAGTGCGCGATATCAGCTTTCAAAGCGCCTTCGGTCACATAGACGGTCCGGGCGAACGGGTCTCCGACAAAGTGGACCGGGCTGCCCGAGGTCACGCCCATATGCTTGTTAACAGATGAGAGCCAAAGGTATTTTGTACCTTCTTTTTCCTCATCCCCGTTTTCATCTTTAATTGGTACATCCAAGCGTATTTGCGCGCCCCGGATCAGTCCGTCGATGCCTTTTATCGGAATCAATATCCCGGAAGTCCTTTTATAAAACTTTACCGTCCACTTGCCGTTGTCGCCCAGATAGAATCCCGGAACACCCTGCACCGTGCAGCCCTGCTTGATAAGACGCTCCGTAAGCGATTGGCAGAGATAGGGCGGAGGTGTGCTTTTGTAGCCGAGACGGTCAATCTGTTCGTCCGTCAGGCCCCTGCCAAGAAGATTTTTCCGGTGGGGCTCCGACAACTGCAACATGCCGAGCAATAACGAGAGCGTCTGATGGATTTCGCTTATGCTCGCAAGCTCCGAGTTTTGGACGGAAGGCGGTGCTTCAGCGGCTTTTACTTCGTACTCCGGCGTGCGGCCCCCTGTTTGCAGGGCGTCGCAGATTTCCCGGTAGGCGTCGGAATTGCTGATACCATATACCTTCGCGTATAGGGCAATCATCCCTCCGCTTTCATCGCAGTAATTACAGCGGAATACGTTCTTTTGCAGGTTGATATTCATTTTTCCGCGTTTGTCGCCGCAAAGGGGACAATCCACATACACGCTGTTCGGCTGCCGTCGTCTGACCCGCAGCCTGAGCAGTGACGCCACATCCATAATGTTAAACGGGAAATCAGCCAAGGGCATCACCTCCTATTTATAGGGACTTGTTCATCCCTTCAATGGAGAATCAGCCCGCTTTTCTCTCTAAACCCATTTCAAGCAGCAGCTTGGCGCCTGCTTTCAAAATGTTGTTATCACCGGAATAGCCGTTGAGATACCATTTGAGGCTGGCGGGGCGTCTTTCCATGACCTCGGCCAGCGTCCAGCCTTTGCAGGTGCCGATATCCACGACCACCGCTTCAGCATCATCCGGCGTCATCAATGCAAAAATTTCTTCCATCGGCATATCAGCCGTGTAGCGCGGAGCCGGCGGAGCGATGTCCTGCGGCTGTTCCTCTTCCGGCGCTTCATAGACAGCCTGAATGGGAGGTTGTTCCGCGGAGCCGTCAAATTCAGATACTTCCGGTTGCGCGGGAGTGGCCGGCTGAACGGGAATATCCGACTGAGCGGAGAGTTCTTCCCGCTGAGGTTCCTGTGTGACCGGCGCCGCTGCCGTTTCGGGCGCTTCTGCCTGTTCCACAGGCGGCAGGTCATCCACAGGCGGCAGGTCATCCGCAGGGGGCATTTCATCCATAGGCGTCATTTCTTCTACAGGGGGAATGTCCTCCGCAGAGGGTAATTCTTCAGCAGAAGGTAATTCATCCACAGGCGTCAATTCACCGGAATATTCCGTTGCCGTAGGAATTTCTTCGGCTGGAGCGGAAGGCCGGGCGCCCGTGACTGCCGATTGAAGGGGAAGACCCTCATCCAGCATTTCGGGATCGGGCCCCTCGCTTACGTCGCAGAACTGCAATCCGAAACCGGCATCGTTCAAGGCCTGGCTCACCGCCGCGTGCTGTGCGGACTCAATGTACAGAGAGCCGGGTTTGCCTTTGGCGAACCTTTGCGCGATAAAGCTGGAAACGGGTTCCGCATCGTTTTTATTAAAGAATATCCTTGCCTCGATAATGGCGATCTGCTCCGTGATTTTCAGAGCGGTCACCTTGATGCGCCCTGTGGGGTAAACGATCCTGAACCAAAGTTTTTTGTATTTCAGGTCCAGGTACAGGACTTCCTGTTTAGTAGGCTCCGAGACGGTTTTCCTCATAAATTTCCTCGGGTCAAAGCCGGGAGCCTTGTTCAGCCCGGAAACGACAGGTAGTTTGTCATACATGGTATTGTTTGCACTCATTGATATTGCTCCTTCCATTTATTGTTTCTCTTCATGGTCGCCGTACAAAAGAGAGGCAACGCCTCTGCTGTATGCTCGGTCAAAGAACCGCCAGATATCTTTGCGGTCGGTCCCTTTTTTGAACACCCACCAATCCTCTGCAAGGACGAAGCCGGATGGCGTTGTGCTCTCATCAAACGGAACATCGGTGAATTCATCCCATTTTTTCATGATAAATTCATCGCTCTCGCTTAAATGTTGCCGTATTTCCATCGTCCGCCTTCTTTCAAGTAATCACATTTTGCCGTCCGCCCAGCGATAAGTCTGTCGGTCGAGCCATTCGTTTGCGTACATACGCTCATCGCTGCCGCCTGTCCGGTTGGAGTGGGTAAGGTCAGCGACGAAAGCGGCCAGCAGCTCGCACGGCGTGGCATCGTGGTCGGCGGCAATTTCGGTCAGTCGTTCCTTTTCCTCATCTGTGAGGTTTACATAGACTCTTTTCACGCGGATCATCCTTTCATTTTTATATCACCACCTAATAAACATAAAATGCCGGCGCAAATCATTACACCCGCATCTCATTTTTTAACCTGTGGATTTTAATTGTCCGGCAGCAACGCTTTCGGTGAGAGCCTGATAATAAGACTCTATCCGGCTTCCAAGCATGGTATTGCGCTTGTCGATGTTCGTTCGGTGTATCGCTATGAACAGGGCGCTTTTCTGCCCCACAAGGAATACACGCTTTTTCGCCCGGGTAATGGCCGTGTAAATCAAGTTCCGGTACAGCAGAACCATGTGCGCCGACAATACCGGGATGATTACGGTTTCATACTCGGACCCCATCGCCTTGTGAATCGTCATCGCGTAAGCAAGCTCGATGATGCCAAGGTCGGCTGGGGAATACTCGACAAAGCGGGAATCGGAAAACTCAATTATAACGGTTGTGTCTTTCCCGTCCTGGCGGATCGCCCTTACAAAGCCGACGTCGCCGTTGGAGACGCGGCCTTTATTTTTGTTCTGCATCACGCGGTCGTTCATGCGGAAAACCCTGTTTCCCACCTTAATCTCCGGCGTGTCGGCAGAAGCCGGGTTTACAAGTTCCCTAATAGCGTCGTTTAGCTTTTCAGCGGCGGACGCGCCGGTATCCTTATACGGGGATAGGATCTGGACATTCTCAACACCTTCCTTCGCAATTTCCTTCACATAGATTTTTTGGATTATCTCAGACGCCTGTTCCTGCGTTTCGCATTTATAGAACTCAAAATCGTTGCCATGAAAAAGCTTCGTCTTGTTTTCCATAATCAGCTTCGCGTTGTGGGCGATAAGACTGTCCTTTGTCTGACGGAATATTTCGTCCAGCACGGTTACGGGGATCAGGCCGCAGCCTATGAATTCCCTGAACACGTTGCCGGCGCCCACGCTTGGCAGCTGATCGGCGTCACCGACCATCAATACCTTTGTGCCGCGCTTTAGCCTGGCGAACAGTTCCGACGCCAACCACATATCGACCATGCTGAACTCATCAATGATAACAAGGTCATAGTCAAGGTCGTCGGTTTTGTTCAGAAAACTGTTTTCTTCATCGCTTGATACCAGGCCGAGGGCGCTGTGAAGGGTTTTTGCGTTCTGATAACCCGTGCTTTCAGCCATCCTCCGGCTGGCCCTGCCTGTCGGCGCGGTAAGCAGTATCCGGTCGTTCCTCACTTTTTGGAATATCTGGATCACTGCTTTGAGGACAGTGGTTTTTCCGGTTCCCGGCGAACCCGTTATGATGGACAGGTTGTGCCGGAAGACCATGTTTACCGCGTCCTCTTGCCTTTTGGACAGGAAAAGGCCAAGCTGTTTCTTGATTTGAGCCAACTCTATCGAAACATCAATGTTGCCGGCCGGTTCCGTCAGCTTTTCCGCGACGCTCCGGGCGACGGAATCTTCCGTCTCAAAGCTGCGCGGCAGATAAATAACGCCGCTGTCGCCAATCAGATCTCCTTTCATTACTACATCGTAAAGTTCGTCCTTCACTTCCTGCGCCTGAAGGCGAAGCTGCGGAACGGGAAGCTTTTCATTGAGCAGGCCAAGCGCCTCATAGCTCAATTCTTCCGCGCTCAAAAACAAATGTCCGCCCCTGTGCCGGCTTTCATCAAGAGCGTAGAACAACGCGCCCCTGATCCTCATCGGGTCATTCGGACGGCAGCCCGTTTTTCTGGCGATGTCGTCTACCTTGATAAAGCCAAAGCCTGAGATACGGCACAGCTCGAAGGGATTTCTCCGAATGACCGATACGCTGTGTGCCCCGAACTCCTGATGTATTTTCATTGCCGTTTTCGGCGTGATCTTAAACGGAGCCAGATAGGTCATCAAGTCACGGATAACCCTGCTCTGCGCATAAGATTCTTTGATTTTTTCCAGCTTGGCCTCGGTGATGCCTTTGACTTCAAGCAGCCGCTCGGGGCATTGATCCAGGATGTCGAGGGCGTTAACCCCGTACCTGTCAACAATGTCGTCGGCGGTCTTTTCTCCGATGCCGCTGATGAGGCCGGAGGCAAGATAGCCTCTGACGCCTTCTATTGTGCGTGGAATAATTTCTTCCCAATGCCCGACTTCAAGCTGGCAGCCGTGTTTCGAGTCCACCCATTCGCCGTCCAGCGCGAGGTTTACCGCGTCCGTCTGCGGCAGGCCGTGACCCGTCGCCACGAAGCGGATCAGGTGATCTCGGAATTTGTACGGGTTTCTGGCCTTATCAGGTACGCTTGTGTCCGCAGTCTTCATGCTGATAATGCAATAGCCGCTTGTCGGGTCGTGGAAGATGGTCTTGTCGTATGTGCATTTATAACCCACCTAAATCAATCCCCTCCATATAGTTCAACAGCAGATAAAGGAGCATCTGCTGCAAAAAATCCGGACGGTCATTGTCCGGCTGAACGCGGATACCGTGCAGATGTCCGTCTATCCGATTATTCTGTATCACAGCGTAGAGACTGCCCTTTACATAGATGTAAATTGGGATGCCGAAAGCCTCCGCCGCTTCAATTTCGACTGCCATGCCGGATGTAATCCGTTCACCGCAAACAACGAGCAGGTCGCAGGTGGCAAGGTACATCACCCCAAAATCCAAGGCGAGCTTTCTTTCAGCCGGGTCGTTGTCGTCCAGCAATTCCGGCAGAACACCATGAATAGCCGTCGCACGGCAGCTTAGAAGCTGTGAAACCTCTTTTGCGTACCGTTTTGCCATGCACATGTTTTCCCTGATTTCTCCGGGGGTATCCGCGAATAGCGGGGAACAGATATATGCCTTTTTCTTTTTCAAATCATGCAGCCTCCTTCTTTTTATACTTCACATAAAACCTCCGGCTTTCGGAAACGGTGACATACTCATCATAAATATCCGGGTGCCGTTCCCTTAGCTTGATGAGATTATCCTTGTCGATCCCCGGTTTCAGAACCGGATTGAACGTGACAACGTAGGCTACCCCATCAATCTCGCAGGAGGCCAGGCAGCATTTGCCCATCTCGGCCGCAATCAAGCCTTTGATTTTCTTCATTTGATACTCGACTGCCCTCACGCGGCTATCCAGTTCGCTCTTTAGCTCCTGGAGTTCAAGAAAACGCGCAATGTTTGCCGTGTATCCCTCATCCAGAATAATCTCCGGAGCGTCGGGGTTGGCGGCGCCGAAATGGCGGCGGACGCTTTCCAGTACCAGGTCGCCGTCTTCCGTGTAGGGCGGCGGAACCTGGGCCAGCACATGACCCAGCCAAAAGCTTTCCTCCAACGCGATCAACTCCGACTCAAAGACCAAATCGCGGTCAATTTGACGGATGATAACCTCGTTTTCGTTGTTGCCGTACAGACAGCAGTAATAGACCTTGTTGAGGTTCATCACGGCCATGTAATGCCGTCCCTGAAGCTCGTAGTTGAGCGGGATAATTTCTGTTTTCCCGTCCCACCATTTGTCCTTGGCGTTGTAGTTTGTGGTCTTTATCTCCAGGATGGCGGTAGTGCCGTCCGGAAGCTCCACAAAGTAGTCCACATCAGCGATCATGAAGTCATGGACCGGGTGACGGAACATCTTTTTGATCTGATAGACGCGATATCCCGTTTTGACGTGAAATATCTTTGCCACCAAATCTTCGAGCAGATGCCCGACTTCCTTTGCGACCCAGTTGTCTTCATCGTCGATAGCCGCGACAATTTTCCGCTTGTCATAGTATAGATCCCGGCAAGTTACAAAGGGTGATACTCCTAAGACTGCCGAGGCGTCGCTGCCGCCGATGCCGGTACGCCGATATTCCAGCCATTCCTCTTCGGTCAGGCCGGTGGTGTCCACGATGACGATTGGCTCATAATTCAGTTTCAACTGGGGGCTTATCATAGGCAGGCCTCCTTTTCTCGTATGGGCTGCGACCGTGGCCGGCTTGACAACATCCATTTTTTTGTTACTTTCATTCTGCATACCGCCTTTCAAAGAGTATTTATCCTTCAAACCTTTCGGTTTTTAGGCAATAAAAAAAGCGAGAACGACACACAAAACCGATAAATACGGTCTTTTGTCCACAAAAAAGCATTGTGAACAGTGGTCGTTCTCGCTAAAAAGAAGGGAAACCCTATAAAATGAAAAAAGCGCCAGTAAGCAGCTGGCCGCAAAAGGGCGCAACTATACTACTGACACTCGCATACAAACTTAACAACGTGTGCAATGCGGAGGATTATCCGCCATACAAACCGGGAGGTTTGCAAATCCCAAAGGGATCACGCACAAAAATCAATTACATGGATAAGTATACCACCATATATTGTGCTTGTCAAGAAGAATAACCCATATATTGATTTTTTATCCCGGTCGGAATTAAACAGCGTACATCTCAATCAGCATACTGCTGACGTTCGCCATAATATGCCAAAGTACGAAATATAAATTATCCAAACTCGGAATCAAATCATTGACAAACTCGGAAGTTGATATTATGATAAATACAAATGATAATCTCATTAGCCCATTGGCATGAAAGGGAATGGTGAAACTTGAAACAAAAATATTTGAGCCGCATAGCGGATAATGTTTTGGACGCCGCCTTGGAAGCATCCGGCGCGGTACTGATTGAAGGGCCGAAATGGTGCGGAAAGACGAGAACGGCGGAAGAGAAGGCGGCAAGTGTGCTTCTCATGCAAGACCCCGATTATACCGAATCCTATCTGAAGGCAGCCGATACCAAGCCTTCGCTTTTACTGCGTGGGGAAACGCCGCGCCTCATTGACGAGTGGCAAGTGGCGCCCGTGCTGTGGGACGCCGTCCGGTTTGCCGTGGATCAGCGCGGAGAAACAGGCCAGTTCATTCTGACCGGTTCGGCTGTACCGAAAGACAACGCAGTCCAGCATACGGGAACCGGACGGATTTCCAGAATGCTTATGCGTACCATGACCTTGTTTGAATCATTGGAATCCAGCGGCGACGTTTCTCTGAAATCGCTTTTTGACGGAACCGCCGAAGTGGAAGGGATGTCGTCCCTGACGATTGAGCGGCTGGCTTTTGCGTTGACCCGCGGCGGCTGGCCCGCTTCGGTTGGCGAAAAGGAATCGGTAGCCTTACGCAGGGTATATGATTATGTGGATGCGGTCATCAATACTGATGTGTCCCGCGTGGATGGCGTGGAGAAAAGCCCCGCCAGAGTCCGGGCTTTGATGCGTTCATTGGCGAGGAATATATCCACCACGGCAAACTTGACTACAATCCGTAATGATATTGCCGGGGATGAGGATACTATTTCTGAAAAGACAATCGCGTCCTATCTTAACGCGCTTCGGCGGATATTTGTGGTGGAAGACTTACCGGCCTGGAATCCTGCCATGCGCTCAAAAACCGCTTTGAGGACATCTCCCAAACGTCACTTTATCGACCCGTCTATTGCAACTGCGGCGCTTCGCGCTACGCCCGATGGTTTATTGAAGGATTTCAACACCTTTGGCCTGTTGTTTGAATCGCTGTGCGTTCGTGACCTGCGCGTGTATGCCCAGGCAATAGATGGCGAGGTGTTCCATTACCGTGACAAGAGCGGTTTGGAGGCGGATGCGATTGTGCATCTGAAAGATGGGCGTTGGGGAGCTATTGAGGTAAAAATGGGCGGTAAAGAAATCGAGGCCGCTGCTGAGAACTTGAAAATACTAAGGGACAAAATCAATTTGGATAAAATGGATGAGCCCTCTTTTTTAATGGTGTTGACCGGTACTGAACTGGCGTACCGGCGCGCCGATGGAGTATATATTATTCCGGTAGGCTGCTTGAAGGATTAGGATAGTAATTTGTAAAAGCATAAAAAGGTATAAGCACAATCTATATTCGCCATTGAGAATAAAATGAGCAGTAGGCGATAATAAAGAAAAAGGAGGCAGCCGAGGCATGAAAAACAGAACCTATGCCGCTATTGACTTAAAATCGTTCTATGCTTCGGTTGAGTGTATCGAGCGTGGCCTTGATCCGATGACCACAAACCTTGTGGTGGCGGACGCGAGCCGAACCGAAAAAACGATATGCCTTGCCGTTAGCCCTTCCTTGAAATCTTACGGCATTTCGGGTAGATCGAGGCTGTTTGAAGTCGTGCAGAAGGTTAAGGAAGCCAACGCCATAAGACTTAGAAGTGCTCCCGGCCGCACGTTTACCGGATCGTCCTATAACAGTATTGAGTTAAAATCTGCTCCGGAACTGTCCCTGGATTATATTGTCGCCCCTCCGCAGATGGCGCACTATATGAAATGCAGCACAAGGATTTATGACGTTTACCTGAAATACGTTGCTCCTGAAGACATTATTGTCTACTCCATTGACGAGGTATTCATGGATTTAACTTGCTATCTGAACACATATAAGCTCACGGCTCGGGAACTTGTCAGGAAGATCATCCTTGATGTGCTTGATTCCACCGGCATCACCGCAACCGCCGGAATAGGCACAAACCTATTTCTCTGCAAGGTCGCCATGGACATTGGGGCAAAGAAAATCCCCCCGGACAAAAACGGCGTCAGAATAGCAGAACTGGATGAAATGTCATACCGGCGCTCCTTGTGGACGCATCGGCCCCTTACTGATTTCTGGCGCGTAGGCAGAGGGTATGCCAAAAAACTTGAGGAACACGGCCTGTTTACAATGGGCGATGTGGCACGATGCTCAATAGGCAATCCATCTGACTATCACAACGAAGCCCTGTTATATAAACTGTTTGGCGTCAACGCCGAGCTGCTGATAGACCATGCCTGGGGCTGGGAGCCTTGCACGATTGCCGATATAAAAGCGTACAAGCCCGAATCAAACAGCGTCGGCTCCGGTCAGGTACTGCAACATCCATATACTTTTGAGAAAGCAAAGCTGATCGCCCGCGAAATGACCGATTTGCTGGTGCTTGACTTGGTGGACAAAGGGCTTGTCACGGATCAACTGGTGCTGACAGTCGGCTATGATATTGATAACCTCAAAGACCTGGAGCGGCGGAAGAACTATCACGGCGCTGTTACCACTGACCATTATGGACGCGCTATCCCGAAACATGCTCACGGCACAATGAATCTAAAAAAACACACATCCTCTACGAAGCTGATTATTGAGGCCGCTTTAGAATTATTCGACCGCGTTGTTGACAAAAAACTTTTAGTCAGGCGCGTCTACATCACGGCAAACCATGTTATGCCGGAATCATCTGTATCAAAGGGCAAAACCTTTGAGCAGCTTGACCTGTTCACGGATTACGAGGCGGTTAAGGCCAAGCAAGCCGAGGAAGATGCCGAGCTTGAGCGCGAAAAAAAGATGCAGAAGGCCGTTATAACCATTAAGAAAAAGTTTGGCAAAAACGCCATTCTGAAAGGCATGAATTTTGAGGAAGGGGCAACGACAGTTGACAGAAACAATCAGATTGGAGGGCACAAGTCATGAGCGGGCCATACGATGATATAATCAATCTGCCTCACCATGTTTCAGCCACCCGCCCACAGATGCCCTCCGCGAATCGAGCTGCTCAGTTTTCACCGTTCGCTGCGCTGACCGGTTACGATGCAGCCATCGAAGAAACCGGCAGGCTCACCGATGAGCGGATAGAACTTGATGAGCATACTATAGACGCTTTGAATATGAAGATGAGTATATTGGCAGATGCGATCTCCGACCATCCGAAAATTTCTGTAACCTATTTCCGGCCGGACGAGCGAAAAGCTGGCGGCGCTTATGTTACAGTTACCGGAGCGGTGAAAAAGATTGACGATTACGAGGGCGTCATTGTGCTGATGAACGGCAAAAAGATTAAGATTGAGGATATCTTGGATATTGAGTGTGAGTTGTTCAAAGATTTGATATAGCGGCATTTTAGTTTATACGCAATAAGCCCTCCTGTAAAATATTTAGGAGGGGGTGAGTTGCGTATGGCGGCGACAAAAAAGCACCTGACTGAAAATGAAAAGCAATTTCTATTGAAAATAGGATACCGTGTAGGCTATTTCCGAAAGCTGCGCGGCTTGAGCCAGCAAGAGTTGGCGGACGGGGCCGGAATCAGCCTTAACTCTGTGTCACATATCGAAAGCACCGCCGTTACGGGAATTTCCCTGATAACGATATATAGGCTGGCGACCGCCTTGGATGTTGATCCGAAGCAGCTGCTCGATTTTGATTAGAACGCTGTTATACAAAAAGGAGCAGGAGGCGTTATGCCTCCTGCTCCTTTTTGTGGGCTTCCATATATACTTCGTAATCTTCCTTGTTCCAGAGCCAACGCCCGGTTTGTGGAATTATCTCAAAAAGGCGGGAGTAGTCCGCTGCCTTGAAATAGATGTCCATGCCATGCTTAATATTTTCTTCTGTCAACGCGGCCCGGTACGCCTCTATGTCAATCTTTGTGAGTATTTCGGCGGCCCTTTGGAATAGCTCTAATTCTTGTTCAAATGTCGAATAACCACCAGCCGCGCATAAACGGTAATAAATATTAGTCAGCTCTGAATATGCTTGCTCTCCTTTCTCTGCGAAATATTCTTCAATAAAGTAAAATATGTGCCTGAAGGTATTGATTGAATCGCGCACTCTCACAATCACGCTTGCTATCAGGTATTCGCCTCTGTGAATGCCAAATATACGGCTGGTCTCATCAATGAACACATTAATATATGGCATGTGCTCAAAAAAATATCCTGTTCTCGCATGGCGTTCCTCCACTGGTTTCATCCGGCCCCCCAAATGTTGGACCATGATAATATGCGACAACTGATTCAGAAATGTCGCCGCCCCGGCCCGATAGGTTAAAGATGCCACGTCTTGAAAGAGCAGCTGGGAAAAATGCCGTAAAGCGCCTCCTAAAATGTAACATTCAATGTTGTTAAAGCTAAACCCAAACGGCGGGCGTGTCACCAGGTCGATGATATCCATCACGGAAAAGTAGCCTTTATCCGCTAAAATCCGCGATAATTCTTCCCGTAGACTTTCCCCGGCGTCTATCGCTGTGTTTTTACTGAACAAGCTTATTTGGCAAAGATCATCCAGCTTCAATGCCGCTGATCTGTTATTCGGCTTCTCCGTTCCCATGCCTAAAGCAAAGAAGTGGCGGAATGCCGTTGTTTTTTTACATGCGTAACTGGTTTCGGGGTAGAAATAGTCACAATTCAATGGGAAAATACTGTTGACCAGCTTATCTACCTCTGTTAAGCAATATATCCGTCCATTGTGGTATATTTTGGCCTCTCCGCTCGCCATCAGATCGGCGGCGTTATCAAGCAGCAGCGAAATAAATATGCTGGAACAAGCTTCGCTCAATTCTCTGTAAGAGCCTTTTGCCATCTTTGAAAGATGCAGCAGCCATTCGAGCTCAGCTTTGTTCTTGCCGTAGATTCTCGTTAAATCTAATATTGCCGCTTCAGAAATTCCGTTCAGCCTGAATGATATATCTTCTTGACGGCTTGTATTCGGTAAGACACAAACGAGCGGTATTTGATTTGCAGCACATTTCTTTATTAAGTTTTTGCAATTAGCTGTAGCGGATCTCGCGGCCGAACATCGTATAGCGAACCGCTTTGCGTTTGGAATGATCGCTGATAGGTCGAGTAGGCCTGCTATGTCTTTATGCGAAAAGGTAAAGTCCGCCGCGGCCAATTTCTCAACTGATATGATATAACCGCTTTCGCCAATATGGTAGGATTCGCTGTGAGTCTTTGTCGAAAATCTGTATTCGTCCGGTAAATATTTGTTTAATCGTTCCGCGTCAAACATATTTTTTCTCCCCTTGTATGAAGAAAGGAAGGCGCCTGCCGGCAGCCTTCCTTTCCTTGTTGCATTATCTCTTTGCTCTTCAATAAACCCATCAATAATTACCCAAAGACAGGCCAGTTTGCCTCGTTGTCAAAATCATAGCAACCTCTGGCGGTTGTTTTGTCAATAGGGTCTACTGATACAACTTTGGCATTGTACATCTCAGCGTCTTTTGCACAAAACACATTTGCTTCGCTAATAGTAGGCTGCCTGACACCTTTAATGCAAATCCAAGTTTCCGTGTCCGCATCGCCGTTGGAGAAGCACAGTTCATAATATTGGATGTTCCTGTTTTCGTAATCACACATCGTTTTGCCTCCTATTAAGTATCGCAGGCGAAGATTCTTCCCGAACAACCTTCCCATCATCATCAATAAAGTAGTAATAGATGATGACGCCCGCCAGCTCTTTCCGAAGCGCCGCCAAATGCTTTGTTAATCGTTCACTTTTTGTGATGACATAACCCTCGCCGGTAATCTCATATTCGCCGTTGGGCAGTTGCTTCACATAAAAGAACCGTTTATCTTCCCACCCGTGAAGCGGCTCAATAACGAACCAAAAGACGCCGCCATAGTTTGGGTCATAGTCTTTCAGCGAAAAAAAACCTTGATTTGTCCGGTAGGTCTTTTGCTGAAAACTTCCTTTTCCCATAACATTTCCTCCATTCGCTCAAACCATATTGTAGAAGACCGCGGCCTTGTTCAGCTTGTAGATCGGGCTTTTCGACGAGAAGCCGATGCCGTTGAAAACGTAATCAGCCTCACCGTCTCTTAGTCCGCCTGCGGTAAAATAGGTCTTCCGAACGCCATCCGACAGCTTTCGCCGCCGGATATCGTAATACGTTCCGGTGTCAACATGATTGATGATATTACCGCCAACCATGAGCACCACATAAAACCAGCCCATATAACCGTTTCGATCCGTTGTGTTCATCTCTACCGAGAGAACATCATGCGGCAGCAAGCCCATCTGAGCAGCAATCGCGTTGTCAAGTACGGACCTCTCACGCAGCTTTTTGAGGGCAATCGCTTTCGTTTCCGCAACCGCGTCGGGGTTATACAGCTCGTACAGTTCGTCCACACATCTGTCGAAAGCGCCACGGCCGGCGCCGGAGTTGCAGACGTACAGCCTTTCGCCGTTGTCAAAAGAAATCGAATAGTCCACCGTGCCGGCATACTTGCCGCGGCACGGTTTCTTTGTTTTTTCACTATGGTGCGCCCCGAACGCGGACGCTATGGCGTTAATCTTATTTTGTGTTGTCATTACTGAACCGCCTCCTAACTATAGATTATTTGAGCGAATAAAGCATATTGGATAACGCTGTCGGCGCACTCGCTGTCAAAGTCCGCAGGGTCGATCCGATTGTTCTTGATGCTTACCAAATCACCGTTGCCGCGTTCAATAAACATCCGGAGTCCTTGCAGAAATTTATCTCTGTCGAGTTCGTATACATCGGCATTTTCCGAATCGTGGAGCCGAAGAGTACCGCCCCGCGAAACTTGTTCGTGCGCGTATTCAGCGAGATAATCCCCGACCACTTCAGCGCGTCCGCACCAATAGCAGATACCGTCTTCCAGAGCGGCACACATAATGTCGTCGATGTCCTCCTGGGTGATTTCAACGTAAAACGATACGTTCAACTCAAACGAGGTTTGTTTTGTATCGAATCCTTCGCTTTTCTTGGGAAGGCCATCGTTGACACCCGGAGTAACATTACCTGATGCCCTTGGCTCTCTCCCGATATCCCAAACATAGTCAAACTGAGTGTCCAGAATATTACAGCCGGCGATGACTTTCTCCGGCTCACACGGGTAGAGGAACGCTATTTCCAGTTCATGCTGGTCGCTGAATGCCCCCATCTCCGTAATCCTTACCATAGCATGCGGTATTGCCAGCGCGATCTTCCCGGCGGCTTCCAGCAGCAGCCTTAATTGTTCATCATACGGAAGGATAACGGGATAATCCCGATGTCCAACCGAATCACGTTCATGTTCAAGCTCGTAGCGCAGCGTAAAAGCATACTCACTGCGGGTTTCGCCCCAGAGCTTTGAGAGATTGGGGAAATGGGTAAAGTCTATGCCGATCTTTTCAAACCATTTGTCAACCACATCGGGGATGTCGTCAAACCCGGTGTAATCACCGCAAGTATTGACCAGACACACCTCATTATTAAGTTCATCTGAGCCGGCTGTAAAATGATGCGTGACGGCTTCATGTGTTTTATCAGTTCCGTCTAAATCCTTGTAGTGGTACTTTTTTGTTGTGGCAAGCATAATGATACCTCCTGTATTAGTTGAAATTAGAATCTAAATGAGCCCGTTTATATAACGCTTGTAGTCGTTATCGCGGTTTTCTCGCTCGATCCGTTTAATATCGTCGTTAAGCTGCCGCTGCATGGCGTTGAATTCTTCGAGCGTTTCCAAGAATTCTTCACCACAGCCACCGGCAGCGCGCTCCAGCATTTGTGTTACCCGGTCGCTGAATTTTCCTTGTGTGTCAATATGCTTCTCCCGCGCTCTCCACAGGTCCAGCAACCGATCATATTGGGCTTCGGTAATAAAGTCCCAACCATAGGCATCCTGGATGTCGCGTTCGCTGGAATAGTCTTGCAAAGCATCGAACACGCTCAGATCCTCGGCTGCCTTCTTGCTTCGGGCGTGGAGCATTTTCTTTTTATATCTTGAAATTCCGTCCCAAATAATGCTCCGGGCGGCTATGATGTCTTTGCGTATGGCGTTGGCCTCGCGCTCTTTCTCCTGATAATCGTCAGAAGGCGTAAATTTATAGCCTGACATGTCGCAGTCCTCCTTTAGTCCACAATCCGGTCTTCGGCGTCCAGATAGAGCAGCACAAATCCGGTGTCATCATTATGCTGTGACCAAAAATCGGTGAACTCAATGAAGGCTGTCGGCACTCTGTCAATGACCTCGGTTCCTTCTTTGACATAGACCTCCCGAAGGGGCGGTTTTGTGTTTTGGGGAGAGGGCAATTCGGCTGCCGCAGGAGCGGTTTCTATAGGCTCATCGAACGATGAATAAAGCGCGCCGCAATCCCTGCATTTGTAGGGGCCGACATGCTCAATACTTTGAATTTGTCCGCCCCCGTGCAGATAATCCAAATTGCCGCCAACAAGAACGACCCGCACAATCGCGGAAGTGACCTCGTTGACCTCAAATTCATTACTGCCGCAGGAGCACCGGCTGCCGGGAAGGGGCTTTGCCCCCTCTGCCGGCTCCGTGTTTTCATCGTCGGTGATAACCACTATCTCGGTATCCACATAATCATCGGCTGTCAGCACGATTTCGCTGTCCCGGTACATACCCTGCACCCGCTCCACCGCGCTGCCGGCATCCTCTTCTCTGACTGTCACAACCGTTGACAATCTCTCAATAATTTTGACTTGATAATCTTTCACCTGCAAAACCCCTTTCCAAAATCAATATCCTGACGTAAACCGTTATTCTTTCTGCGGTTCAAGTGGCTGTCGGACATTTTCTTGCATCTGCCTTCCGGCAGGAACACGGCGTAACCTTTTTCATCGTGGCTATTGCAAAAACAATACCCATAAATAAAGGCTCCGTCCTTGCGTTGCCAAGGTGTCTTCAACTCTCCAAAATGCCCGCAGCTATAGCAGTTTTTTACCATAAGGCATCTCCTTTTTATGTGATGTTCTATCCGTAGTCATAAGGATCTATTTGTATAAGAGCCAGCGGCATTTCGTGCCTGTCGGGTAACGCTCCGGCATTTTTCTCGGCCGCGACGGATGATCCCAACCGTTCGGTTTTGCCTGCGTGAGGCCGTCCAGCTTAAACCCGACCGCTTTCAGGCTGCTCCCTGATTCATGAGGCAGAGTGTAGGTCACATAACGTCTGTACCCCATACAGCGGCCTGCCTGAATCGCTTTTGCGTATAGTCTGCTGCACGAATTACGTTGATCCGGCAGCACACAACATCGGTTCAGTTCCAGCGTAAAGCCATCGCATAACGCTTTCGCCTTTGGTGTGCTTGCAATGATTACTCCGATCAGCCTTCCATCCTTCAAAAGACCGATTGAAAATTTATGGCTTTGCGGAGCCGTGTTGTGCCGATGGTGCTGTTTTACAAAATCAGCAGCCATACGGAATGAAATCGGAAAATACTCGTTGAAAACCAGTTCATCAGACTCGGAGCATGGAAGCAGGCGGCCGTATGTATCGTCTGTTTCAACGATGACAAAGCCCCCACCAAACCGGGTAACCTCTTTCGGTTTTTGGTCTTGGCTTTTAAGCCTTACACCTATCCGCCTTTCAAAGAAATCCATTAAATCCAAGTCGATAACCGGCATGGCATTGAAAACAGGATTAACGCTGACTGGCGGGTGTTTTTCGGAATTAAAATGGAAAGCCTTCATGTTATAAGGCATTTTCCACTCCAATATATCCATAAATCCGTCAAAAGCAGCATCGTCCAGAGTCAGCGCGGTGCGGGACCATTGTTGGTTTATGCGAAAGCAGAATACATGGTAGACTGTCATTGTTTGAATACCTCCAGTGCTCATCTTTTATTGCTGCACAAGTGGCTTATCAGACAGATCCCTGAAGCCGAGCCTTATTAGCAGCTTTGAAAACTCATCTGGTGTTATGTGAGGGTCTTCCAGACGTTCTAACTCAGAGAATAATTCTCTGAAAGCTTTCTCTCCGAATAGACAGAAAGCATCCGAAAAAATCTTTAAACGTGGCTCTGGTTCGTTTTGGAGCACCTCCCAGGTCATGCTCATCTCCGCCTTGCAACCCCCGCCATCGTAGTAGAGCCCCAACAAAACGCTGTCATGTTCATTAAAGTCTAAATGTAAATCCTTTAATTGTGGGTAATAATCTTGCCTTGAAAAACAAGTGAAACCTAAACAGGGAGCGCATTTCTTTTCGTTACTCATTTTGTGTACCTCCTTAAAATGGGAAGAGAAAGGGCAATGAACCCTTTCTCTCCTTGTTTTGATTGTTGGCGCGTTGCGTCAATCACAGCACATTCAGTCCTATCGACACCGCCGTTTTTTAATCAGATTTTTGTTCTCGCTTTTTCTGACTATATTGGCGCTGATAGTCTCTGTGTCTGTCCTTATTATCCCTGCGCCATTGCTTTGATGCTTGCCGGTGGCGTTCGGCATTGTCCTGATACGCTTGTTTTTGCTTTTCCCATTTATTCAGTAAATAGCGGTAAGTTTCAAAAAACTCGGTGTAGATATGGCTCTCGTTATCTGGCAAATATTTTGCCAATGCGAGCACCACCTTTTCAAGGGTCTTTACGTCCTTATCTCGAATTTATCTCACCTCCCCATAATCTAAAAACCGTTCCAGATCTGCCTTCCGTTGTAGAGGAAGGTTTCAGCGTCATCACAATCGGCGTCTGTGAGTTCACAGATGCGCTTGCAGGAATAGGACAGGTAAAGATCACTCTCAACCATGCTGTCAGCCGGTTTTTCGCTCAGAATCCGGTCAAAATCAGTTACCGCCTCATATTCATTGGGATAGTTATCACGCAGATAAGCGTAAAAATAGTTCTTGTGAAAAGGGCAGATGTAACAGGCTGAAGCCTTCGTTGCAAGCCCCCATTCCTCTAAAATGTACTGATAATTGTCCTTGCGCTCCAGCCCCATGTCCACCAACGGGAATTTGTTTACAAACATAGGATTTTTGCTGTCGAAGATGCGGCTCCGCTCCTCGGAGCTAAACCCCAGGTGCATTTCATGGGCGCCGACATCTTCCTTCCTTAAACGCTGATATTTTTTGTAACCCAACAGCTCATATTTTACGAACTGGTGAATCGCCACGATTTTATAATCAATCGTGCAGGTTCTTCTCAGCTTGCCTTTTTTGCCCTTGCTCATGGTCCAGAGCGGCATTTTAACGTACTTGCCATGCTGAATCCGTTGTGCCTGGTCCTCAAAAATGAAGGAGTCCAAGGTATAGAATGGTATTCCGTACTGCTCACAAACCGAAGCAATAAAGTTTACCTGATCATATACCCACACAGGCTCGCAATTCAGGTCACAAAAAACAATGGCATCGTACACCGGAACGAGGGGGTGTACGATGCCTTTCTTAACATTTTCTGCGGACATTAAAGCCAATGCTGTTGATTGCATTCCGGCGCCGCAGGATAATACTCTCATAATCTACTCATCATAAAGCGAAACAATGTCCTTAACGGGACCGTTGCCAATCACCATTTGATGACCGGAAAGCTTCGCTTCTGAGGTGCGGGTTTCATAACCAAGCTTACGCAGGGCAGACCGTATTTCTTCTACATGCGCGTCCGGTACTTCACAGACGCCAATAGCGAGAAAAAGCTGTAGCTGTCCATACCAAGGCTCATTTTGAAAATTATCCGTTCTCAAAAATGGGTCATATGCCATTTGCTTGTCCTCCTTATTTTTTTATTATGATGCTCTCTGCTCAACAGTAGAATCAAGCAGCAAATATCGCGCTGTTTTCACATCATTGTTATAATGGGTGTAATCATGGGGGCTTTCGCCAAACCTGTCCTCATAAAAATCTCCCTCAAACATAGTCAATTCCAACTGGCCTTCGATTTGCTCATAGCGCTTTTTGACGCCATAGATATACCAATCCATTACATCGCTTGCGCTTTTCCATTTGTTGAAGCTCCGGCCTTGCAGCATACGTTCAAATGCCCACATATAGGCTTTTTCAAATTGAGGCCAGCGGGCAAATTCGCGCAGCATGTTTTTGGATGAGGTGAGAGGGCATCCCACACAGCCAATCCGACTGAACTCCTCATCGTAAAGGCATGGATATGCAAGGCGTTCCAGCTCGATAAAATCCCACACTTGCTCATCCGACCAATTTAGAATCGGATGGAACAAAAGAGTATCCTTACGGGCTAAGCAAGCTTCGATCATCCTGCGCTTACCGCGTTTTTTACTCTCCGCAGCCCTGATCCCCGTTGTGGTTGCATCATCTTTGCCGCAATGGTTACGCTCCTTGAACTCGCTGCAACAATACCGGCATATGCGGGTGGGAGGGAAGCCTTTTTGGATAATCAGGTTGAACATCGTAGTCCGCGAGGGGTCAACTATAACGTCTTTGTGGTACTTTTTGATGAATTGCAGAAGTTCGGGCGGATCAACGCTTGTCCGTGAGAACCTTGCTTCATACGGCACTCCGGCCAACTCACAGAGGCGCTTTAAGACAATGCTATCCTTTCCACCGCTAAACCGGACACATAGCTTGCCATGATTCCACTCAACAATTCTTCTCATCTTTTGGATTTCCTGAATTGCCTCGGCAACATAATCCACCGTGCCGAACAATGTTGTTTCAATTAGGGAAGACATGATCTACCTTCTTTCCATAAATATTGACGGCAATAAACGCAAGTGGAAGGGACATACCCTTCCACTTGAAACCGTTTAGACTGCCTTGTTTTCAGTCCGCAGCAGATACATTGTTCCTGTACTTAGCCTGCGGATTGATCGAATCGCTATATTGGCAGCACCTCCATTCCAAAAATGTATTCCTTATGATTCGCACTCTGCCTGTAGTTCGTCTTCGTATACGGTAAATTCATAACCGCTCGTTGTCCGAACGACAATTCGGTTTCCGTCAAATCCGACTATCTCCACATAGCGATAACCTTTAACCGGTTCCCGAAGGTATGCAGATTCGCCTACATAGAAATCATGGCTCAATTTACTCACCTCCATGCTTTGTCCAGGTATTCGATTATCTTAGAAGTTCAGCCTGATGATCTCATCAGCCGCCAGGGTGTTTAGAAAAGCAACTTCCTGAACGGCTACTACCGGCGCCGGACACACATGGTCCAAAAAGGAGTGGTAGAAACCCTGCGCTTTTTCATTTGCTATGATGAACTCACCGAGCGTCTTCACCGTGCTGAACAGGCCGAGAATTTCCGGCCAATCCTTGTCGCAGATGTCCATTGACCCCATCCGCAAGAACTCCGTCCTGTCGCCGTTGAATTCCGGCGTACAGTAGATTTGCTGCGTCTGCGGATCAATAAATACAATTCTTCGTCTGGTCATGTTTTTCACCTCGAATTCATTTGTCATCCAAACGGATAATAGGTGCACCGGGAAACCGATCCTCCAGACTACCTGTGGGTTCGGGAGAACCGTCAAGTGATTGCTCATAGCTCGTTGTGCCTTCCGGATCGAAACTGTATAGCACATCCCGGTTAAAGCGATAAATCGGATATGAAGCAAACCCGCTTTGCATAAACTCGCCTGTAGGTTCCGCAAGACCGTTCTCTGTGACAGCCTTTAGGATATCTTCGCTGTGTGGAAAGTTTACATTGAATGCCGCTATGAACGGCGGCAAAGGGCGGATATTCACTGTTACATCGAAGTCAGCCTGATTTCTGTAGTCGAGCCAAACGGCTAAATTGCCATTTGCTTCATACCGATTGACAATAGGGCGAACTTTGTATTTTTTGCCTTTGTATAACAGGTCGATAGTCTTTCGCATAGTTAATTCTCCTCACTTAATAATTAATTCGATTGTTGTTGCATGAGCCGCAGGATGATTTCATCCAGGGGTTCTTGAAGCACATTTCCGATCACATGCTTTTTTTGACTTTCATAGGAAAGGTCGCAATGGAGCAGTACATCGCCAAGCGCATTGATATAGATTTGGGAATCCACACAGATTCCGCCATCCTCTTTCCATGCAAAAATGTCCTCCGGCACCTCGACAATCTTAGAACCCAAATGATTGAGCTTTGCCATGCCGTCGTTAATCAGTCCTGAGCCGGGTGGAAAAGTTTTATACCCATAAAAGAAGGGCAGCTTCTCATAATGCCGAACTGCGTCGGCGCTTCTCAGCGCATGATACTGGTCCTCGCTGATTACGAGAGTGCAGCCCTCGGGCTGATCCACATACTCAAATAAGTCTGTAAGTGCGCCGCTGAAGGGCTCACTGTATTGGAAGGCGTTCGTGACTACGCTAAAGGAAGCTACGGAACACATATTGGTTGCCGCCACTGCTACGAATTGCCAAATGGCCGCGGGATTCAGGGACGGCTCTCCGCCTGTGAATTCAACCAGGCCGATTGATTCTATAGCTTGCACAGTATTCCGAATCGCTGCCGGAGCAATGTCAACGCATTGCACCGGGCCGCGTACACAATGAGCGCAGCACATGTTACACCTGCGGGTAGTTTCAAATGTCAGGATAGTCAGTTTAAGCTTCATAGAATCCCCTTCGAACCCCAAAACGCTATGGGAATTAGCTGACATGGTTCTTTCCCATCTGTCAATTCTAAAAACCGCTTATGAGAATCCTGATGTGCTTTTAAGTTTTCAGCAGTTCGGTTTCTAAAATAAATCATGAACGATTCAGTGTATTTGACATACTCTTCTAATTGTTCATCGGTTAGATATCTTTTCAATTTTCGAATTGTTACCTGGTCCATTATATTTCCTCCTTACTCCTGTCAAACCGTTTCCGGCAGTGACAGGTTCACGCTATATTTTGTTCGCCCCATCGAATCTGTACGTTGCCATCCTTATCAAAGCCCTTGGTCATGAGCATATCAATAATGCCCCGGTCCACGCCAAAGCGGTCAAACAGGTCGTCATCATCGACTTCCTGATTCTTCATAAACAGGTTCAGCTTCTCCTTAGCCATAATCATCCGAATGAGATTGCTCTCAATCGAGTTTTCATAGGTGAGGAAGAACACATTCTTGAAGTTGACGCTTGTGTAGCGAATAAACCGGAAGTAATACTGGCTCATGGCCGCGTTGTTGTAATGAAGCTCGGGCAGAAGGATCTTATCGACAAAATCGATGTTCTGGGATTTTGAATAAGCCTGCTGGGTGGAGAGCAGAATACCGTTTTTCGTTTTTTCCAGCTCCTTGACGACTTCACGCCGCCGCTTGAAGCTGGAGCCTCCTCCGGTGATGATGAATAGCGGCCGGTCAGGGAAAGCCTCACGGATATACCGGGCATAAGCGTGTGCCACATCAATATGCCGCACACCGATGGCAACCCGTTCGTTTTCCCATTCGCCCAGCGTCTCAATCATCTTTTTAACCTTTGAGGATTCCTGTTTTGAGTCATATTCTTTCATGGATGCGGGATCGGCGCAGATTTTCAACAACAGGATAAGCTGCTGGAGAATGCGGAACATACTGTCCTTTCTGGAGTTGCCCAGAGAATTAAAGTAGTTCCAGCGCATTTCGTGGAAATTCTTGATAGCTGTGATGTAGACATCTTTTTCCGCCTGGTGAAAAGGCACCATGATTTGATTGATGTCGTAAATCTTGCGGCCGGCCACCGCTTCAAAAGTCCTGGTGATCACGGTTTTGTTCAGGAGATCCTTCAGCACATCGGCGTTGTAGATATCCTGTGTGAACTGCTCGACGCCAAAGACTGTGATATTGTGCGGCAGATGTGATTTGGAAAACAGCTTGTACCCCTGCCGGTACGCCGGAATAGGCTTGCCATAATAAGAGTTGTAGACACACCGCTCATCGCCGTCATCGTCCGTTTCGTAGATATGCGGCGCCCAGGAGATGTAGTGGATCGAATTGTTATACAGCAGCTCCAGCTGCGGCGCGATCTCGATAATATTGTTGCGGGTCGTCGTGCCGGTGGTCAGATACTTGACCCGGCAGCGGCGGAAAACCGATAACATGGATTTAGCCCTGATGGACAGGGGATTGGTTATCATATCGCTCTCATCAAAGATCAGAACCGCCTTTTGGCTGCAACTCCGCATAAAGCGTTTCAGTTCCTTGCGGTATTTGGACGCCATGGATAGTGTGATGAGAACAATGCAATCTTCCGGGACATGTTGAATATCCGCCCGGGTGTTGATCCTATAGTTCGGAATCTCATAATCTTGCAAGACCACATCCCAGGTGTTGTTGGCAGCCAGCGCGTCCGCAACGACGAATACATTACGGATATTGGAATATTGCAGATGATACTCAGCCATAGCCAAGCCGCACAAGGTCTTTCCAGACCCCATTTCATACTGCAAGATTCCATAGCGTTTTTGCAGGAGCTTGTTGACGTCGGCTTTTTGTATATCGTTGAGCCGTATCAAGCGTTCCTCCAGATTGCTGTAGACACTCCAATTATCGAGGAATGCCCTGATCTGATCGTCCAGCTCCATGGCCTCAAAATCCTGAGACTGGTTTTCATATTCACGGCGCTTGCGCTTAATCAGCCGCTCATAGCCGGGGACGGAAAGATCGTCTTCCAGCACCACGTTGACAATGCTGCCGATGAGCTGGTCTTCGCCGCCTTCGCTGTAGTCGCGGGTTAGAAATGCGTGGTCGGTCTTGATGATCCGGCGCTCATTGCGGTAGACACGGTTGGCGTTGGACAGCGTTTTTTTCAGCTCATCCAATACCTGTTCCTTTTTAATCCGCATTTTCTCCCACTCTTCCCACGATGCGTTTTCAGGCTTCTTTTGGGTAAGATACTGGTGGAGAAAAGTCTCGCATCGGCCCAGGTGGATCGCTGTTTTGGGATTGCACTTGATGTCATACAGGAGCTTCGTGACCTTTTCGCTGAAGGCTTTGTCCGGCTCATAACCGCCATTGCTTTCCAGCAGGAATTTTGCCCGCAGTCGTTCACGCTGCTCAGTCACCGGCCGGATATACGTCTCATAGATGTACCCGACGTCGGTTTGTGCCTCTTTCGTCAGGCTGTAAGGGCGCTCCGGCAGATGGCGGCTTTTTCGCTGAAAGACCATGAGCTTAGTCGCAAACGACGACACGCCCAAATGCCCGAAGGCTCCGTCCGGGAGGTCAGCCTGCACGATAAAATCGTACAGGCCGTTCATCCTCTCAAACTGTTTCTGCTGCTGAAACTCATCACTGAGAAAGCTGGCCGGCATGATAACCGCCAGAAGCCCACCCGGTTTGAGGATCTTCGCCGCCTTCAGGCAATAGAACAGGTGCGAGGGCGCTGTGTCTCCCTCGTAGTACCAGTCGATGTGAAAAGGGGGATTCCCGATCACAAGGTCTGCCAAGACCGGCGCCTGGTAATTGCGGATGTCCTCATGAGCCAAGTGCGCCCCGGGAAACAAAAACTTAGCCACCTTCAGCGCTTTGATATCAATGTCGGCTCCATATATGTTCTGTTCTACAGGCAGGAAATTGAAAAAACTGCCCATGCCGCAGGTCAGGTCATAAATGATGTCCTTTTCCCCCGGGCGGAGACAGTCAACGATGTATCGGCAGGTTTCCGGCGCGGTGAAAAACTGGCCCTGCTCAATGTCCTTTTTCGCTTCAGCATAGTCGTGGTAGTTACTAAAATCAGACCGCTTTAGTCCGTGCAGGCCACCGTCACCCGTATACGAGTTATAGATATCGTCCGGTGTGACGGCGGTTTTTCCAACAAGGCCGTTTGTAACCAAGTGAAGGATCTTGTTGTTGATGTTGGCCCGGTGTTCCTGCGGGATCACCGTCTGCTGAACCATGTATTTTGCGGTTTTAGTCATCGGCTTCCACCCCGTTGTTGTAAAGATACTCCGATGCAAACTGCACAGCGGTGGTGTGAGCGTCGAAAGTAACCTCAAACTTACCATTTTTGTAATATCGGAAGGAGAGAACCTTGGTGCTGCCGACCTGATGTGTATCAAAGATGCCGTCAGACTCATACTTGGTGTAACCCATGAAACGATGCCACCCCGAATAAATCTCGCTTTGCTGCTTTTCACTGTTGAAATAGGTAAGGGCGCGAAGAATGGCATGATAACCCTCGCCGTTAAGCTCTACCTCGTACACATCACGCCAGCCTTTTCTCGGATAAAGGATATCCATGGCAATCCGCTTGTTTTTGATCTCATATGACGGCTTGTTCCAGCGTCCTGTCGCTTTGCGGCTGGCTTCTTTGATTTCCTGTTCAGCCCGCTCGGTAAAGGTGCTGCCGTCAAGCTCTACGAATATGTGGTCCAGCAAGGCGTTGTAATCAAGCTCCGCGTTGATAATGGAGTCCAGATATGCGTCCTGCGCTTCTTCATAGGCGCGTTTTTGAGCGATTATTCTCTCATTTTCTTCATCGCTTAAATCACGATACCCATAGAATGAGCGTTCAGGGTTTTCCGGCTTTTTCAAGTCCAATAGGAGTTCATATCCAGGCTTGTCAATGGAAACGCTGTATTTCTCCTTGAAATAGTCAATGATGATGGAGACAAACCTTTCATGGATTTTACTGATATGATCCTTTACGAAATCCTCTTTGCTGATTTTCATATAATCGCAGCTATAGTGATGATAGGCGTGGCCGTGGCTATGATATTCATTATCATCGGCTACGGCCTGCATAAAAGCCTTGCAATCATTTTCCAACTGCTGCAACACATCGAATGCGTAACAGTGCTGACCCAGAACCTTTGCGTATAACGCCTGCTGTTCTGTGCAAAATTCCAGCTCCTCATCGGTGATCCTGCTCTCGTTTGTAATCTCGACCGTTTCAAATTTCTCTAAAATAGCCAGTGTATTCATTGTGATTTTCACGCTCCTTTGCATAGTAAAAGGAAGGGGATAACCCTTCCTTTCAAAATTTGTTTATAGCCCCGGTACGCAACAATTCTCGTTACTTTCGGGATTAATACCGCTAATCTTATCTCTCTACGAATTCATCGCAGGCCAGATCATTTTCATCGAATAGAAAATCTCTATATATCCGGCAATTTCCGGCCTTGAAGTAAGCGCACTCGCCGCATGTGTCTTCTTCCGCGGACTCGGATGAGAAAGACGAGTAACTACGGCCAAAATCAAAGTAGCCGTTGTAATCGTTCAAAAAACCATCCAGTCTTACATACCTGCTTTGATAAGTTTCATACTTCTCAACCAGCTCCGGTTTTCCTAAAACGTCCGCAATGTGCTGAATTTGAGCGTTGCTTTCAACGGCTTCCTTGCAGTAGTTCGCCCTTAGAAACTGTATCGGGTCTTTATATCCCAGCTTGCCTAATACGATGGAAGCGACATAACCGGTCCTGCCGTGTCCGCCCATGCAGAACAAGCCTACCTTTTTGCCGTTTCTTATTCTGGCAATGATTATGGAGACCAGATCATCTAAAACATCGTTTGGCAGTGTCCCATAATCCTTTACGGGGTAGTACAGTATCTCGCCCCGAAAGCCTAAATCCCATATCTTCGCGTCCAGGTCATGTAAGGGGATCAGCGTATCGACCTTAATGGGCGCTTTCACCATGACAAGGGCTTCATCCTCGCTGCCGCAAAACAGGTTTTTTATTACTTCTACCGGCCCGATATGGCATGGAGGCGCGATAAATCTATTCGTATTTTTCCACTTGCTCATATGAACCTCCCATTAAGCGCAGCGCGCATATTTGATGTTAGCCTTGTGACCTTCTTGTGGATCATCTTGCCGGTCACAATCATGGTCATCTTCACGGTAGTCATCGCGCTCATTATCGCGCTCATCACGATCCCTTCCTCCTCTAAAATAATCATTTGTTACTATATTGCTTTCGGAACAAACCAATCGCTTTGCTCCCCATACAATGGGGCGATAACTAAACAATAGTGATTCTGCCTTATTCCGGTCAGAAAGGTCAGTGTTGTCCATTGTTTGGGTCTCAATAATATTTAAGTTATTTGCCCTGAAAAATAGCCGATTGAAGTTGAAGCCTTGTTTTGTGGTAATCAGGGATTGCGGCTCGCAATTCCGCTTCAGATCAAGGAAATTTTGATACTTGACTCTGTCTTGCAAGAGGAAAATCCTCGCGCTCTTATCAAAGTAAATGCTGTTGTTGTGCGATAAATCAACGCAGTGGTCAATAAATACACAGTCGCTGACTTTGCCTTTCATGAGCCCGGCTTTCGCTATCTGTTTCCATTTGTCGCCACCGTAACCACTGTTCCATGTTACATGGTTTGTGTCAAACATCCTGATACCTGCCGATAAAACATCGTGAGCATTATAAACAGAACATTCAGCATATACCGCGTCCCTTGATTGTGACGTAGTATAATATTCCGTCATGTACTGCGAAGCTCTTTCACGACAGTGCCGCAGTTCCGCCGCGACAACCGATACCGTGTAATCGTATATAGCGGATGCAAATTTAATTATGTATTCGGCCCGGAAATCATGGAAATCTCCGTACCATCGGCTGTGGCTATGTCTCATGGGTTCAAAATTGCTGCCTTGATTTACCGACAACATAGCGGATATTGCTTCAATCGCATAAAATTCCTGCACCAGCAGATAAATATTCAATAGATCCATTCAAATCCCTCACTTCATAATTTAGGTATCTCTCCCGATTTATTGCGCTTCATCAATGCGCTGCTCTCCATAGCGGGCAAAATTGAAAGGAAGGGGGTATCCCCTTCCTTTCAAAATTTGTATTAACTTGATTGCTGCCCGAAGTAGACTTTAAAAGTTTTCGTCACATGCAGGGCATACATAGTCATATTGCGGCAAATCGCTTTTATATAGATTGCTGCCACAGTCTCCATGCCTGCAAATTTCTTCCGTCCTCAATTTGTTTATCACCGTATAAAACGGTTCGAGGATGCTGTCCATGTCGTCCAGGATTTCATTGTCGTCGTTTAGGAATTGCGACAGAGCGACAACGTAATCCACTACTTTTACAACCTGGACAACACTCAGGCTTGATATGGCCTCTAAATGTGCGGCGTAGTTTTCCGTGCATGGACCATCATGGCTGCCGTGCAGTTGAACCCAGTAATTACCGTCTTCCGAAAGAACATCAATCTGCTCATCGTTCAGAATGATGTACTCTCTTTCGCAGTTCTCAACAGAATTCCTTGGATCGAGTGTTTCAAAATCAGTTAGCACACCTGTCCGTATATTAAGAATTGCACTGGTTTCAATAGCACTACCGCCATCCCAAACAGAAACATACGGCACCCTAATTTTTAATTCTTTCATCTCAACGCTCCTTTAGGTCACAAAGAGATTTGAGTGATATGGCAATGAGCGCGGGATAAATCATCCTCAAGTTCCATAAGCTTATGGCGAATTTCCGAGATCTGAGAAACGATACTGTTCCTCCAAAAGTATTTTTCATATTCGGAACGAAGTGCGCCCAGCTTGTCGAGTTCCGCATCATCACAAGTGCCATAGTGAATGCCTCTTGCTCGCACGGCTCTCGCCTGGTCAATGATTTTTGAAAACAGCATACAGGCTTCCGCGCAGCGGCTTTCATATTCATCCCAATGCTCTAAGATTTGCTTGCGTATGTGGCGCGTATAGGATATTTTCACTCCCTGGGCTTTTGCTTTGCGCAGAACCCTTTTATACAGAGACAGAAGCTCATCCCTGTGTATGGGGACAATCCTATGTGCGTCAGAATGGATCGTCGAGGGGCTCGTGATTCGCACATGGTCATCTTCAATCGTGAAAGCAGCGCCCTCAATTAGGGGACGCAAAAGGTACTCAGTTTCTCTTATTTCAATCATGCTGACAGCCTCCTTTCAGGAGCATAGACCACCTTCGACTTGCCGGCTTCCCGGACTTGAAAGGTGAAATCTGAGCATTCTGCCGTTAATTTATCCGCATATCCCTTTGCCCGGTCGAGGTCCGGAACAAGCGTTGCAAAAACTAAACCGACTCCAATACTTCCATCGGACAGGTTCATAGCGCCAAAGTGTTTATCATCCTTGTGCTTGCCATAAAGCATATAATTCATATATTCCAACTCTCCTTTCATTGTATTTGCGCGCTCAACTTAGCAACCTCTCGACTGCCGAGACAGCGGCCTTGATTGTTGTCAAACGCTCGCTGACTGACCGCCTGCAATCCTTGTCCTGACGCAGCACTTGAATGTGCTGTGCGTCAGAACGTGAAGACGACAAGATGTTCGGCCAGAGTTGCAAGTGGTACTCAACTCCCGTTTTGGGATGCGCATAAACCGCGCACCAGCCGATGCCGATCATTCTATAACGGTCGGGCTGCCTGTACCGTTTGGGAATAAACCCATATTGGTTCTTCATAAACACAACTCCTTATTCACACCAAACGCGGCCGCAGGAGGGACATATTTCCCGCTGACCTGTTTTCTTGTTTATCTTCAGATGACTGCCGGGAAAGTAGCTCCCGCACTCATCACATTGCGTCAAGGCTCCGCTCTCCATGCTGTAGTCATGGCAGCCGGGGCATTCGCGCTTTCGCATATCGTTCGGATAGGGGTATGAAACATCGAGCCTATCCAATTCCATATTGCATGACGCACAGGTTGACATTTTTCATCACCTCTCAATCATGCCTGTCAGGGCGCTTTTCAAAGCTTCGATATTCTTCCGATATTGCGGCATAAACGGCGCATTAAGATCAAAATCGAAATACTTGTACAGCATGATAGGAAAAAGTATTCTCCTATCATCTACATCTTTTTCTTTCAGCCCTCGCATGAGTCTGCCAAGTTCCGCTGAAACCTTATACTCCAGAGCGGTGAACTCCCTGTCCTCGCTGCTGAAATTCTCATCCATCCAGTCGCCAACACGGATCTTCGGGCCGGTAAAATGGTGCTGTTTCTGTGAGTCAATAACATAATTGAAATTGCCTTCTTTGTTTCCCGGCTCTGCGCTAAGTGGGTAGAGGCGGCAGGTGCGAGGCTTTGCCGGCTGCACGCTGCATCTGCCCGATTGCAGGAATACGCACTCATCCTTTGGCCCCTTGGTATTCAGCAGGAATATCGGGTAGCCCAAGTCAGTAAGCGGTACAGGCGTGGTATATTCCGTCAGGATTTCCTCTATCGCCTGCACCGGGTTTCCGATCTGAGCAAAGTACCGCGAGATTCGGAAAACATCGAGGCTGTCAAGCATGATGGATTCCTTCACCTTACGGCAGCAATCGCCGCAGAGAGAGCATTGGAAGCTGAATTCATCGTCCGGCTTTACCGACTTAATGCCTTCAGGATAACCATACTCACGCTTGGCGCTTTGTTTTTTCGCGGGCGGCTTCCGTTTTTTCTTTTTTGCCATTGAAAAATCGCTCCTTATTTTACTGTAAATCGTAAACTTTCTCTATCAGCGTAGAACCTAAATATCGGCGCTCTACAACGCGTACTTTGAGGCTACATCCATCCGTAGTCCGGAGAACTGCATCCTCACAGAGACGATGCGACATTCCTGAACCGTGATCCCCGGTAAGGCACAGTTCATATTCGTACAAAACCTTCCATTGAGCAATCAATTCCTGCTCTTCCAGGTATTCAGGGGTAGATTCCCTGTCAATCCACTCACCGTTTAGTTTGCGGTATGATCTGGTTTGGGGATAAGTAAGCTTTGCCAGCTTACCTAATCTACCTAAAATTTCATCCATTATGATATGGTAAGGCTTAATCTCACTAATTAACTCCATTTCAACCTCTCAAAGAGAATTCCGCAGGTTGGTGGTGTTCCAGCCTGCGGAAATTCATTTAATCCGCCACATCCCAATTTTTGCTGAGGGCATAGGCGTCCAAATCTTGTTGTGCTTCCTCTTGGGTTTTCCGAAGAGGCAGCTTGGGAGATTTGATCCGGTGCGTTCCCGATGTGGGCTTTTTTTGCCGGACTGTCATCCATTTATCGCCGCCGCTGATACCTGATGATACGAACACTAAAGCACCGTTATCGTCATAATACTCTTTAGGCAATCCGCTCACATCCTTTCACGCACAGACCGCGTTGACCGTACTGAGGGCCATAGACGCAGGCTCCGGCGCGAAATGGGGGGCGACGCAGTAAGTAGAATTTCGTGTCTCAAAGACAATAAAATCCTCGCCAACCTGCTTAATCGCCGCGACGGTGGAGGTCAGCATCATTTCGCCATCGTGCTGATAGACGGTCGCCCTTGTACCGATTTTCAAAGGCAGTTGCACGGAACCGTTAATCATAATAACCTTCTTATCAAAAATCATCATAATGTCCCCCTTATTCATAGCATACGGCAAGCACAGTATCCCGGAGGCCTGCCAGCAGCTCGGTGACGCCCTTTATTGACATTTTTTTGGATTTCGCTATGTCTCGGACGCCGTATCCCTCAGTCTTCATGAGAATAATGTCCATTTCCCGCTTTGATACTCTGGACGCGAGTTCGAGCATAAGAAGATCAGTCTCCAGATCCGCCATCAAGGAGTCGGGGGCTGGTAATACTTCTTGGAGCGATAAGGCTTCTCCGTCACCATATACCACCGCTTCAAGACTGATAGTATAAGCTTTTCGTTTCTGACAGGATTGTTTTTCATAATAGCTATACAAATCAGAGTTCATTGCATTGTACGCAATGGTACTAAACTTATAATTGTGTAGCCGTGGTATAGCGAAAAAGTTCCTAACTGCCCGAAGATATCCAAAAACAACAATGTCATAGAACTCATCTTCGTTGAGTTGCCGTGAGTTCAAAAAGGAATAAACTAAGCCATGGTTATCGGCAGCAAATTTCTGCTGTTCTACGGTTAATGTTATTTCATTCATTGTCGATCCTCCTTCAAAAAAATAAGGATACTGCCAAGCAAAAGCTCGGCAGTATCCTTTGTAATCATGCGTCATACGGAAAATCCGTATGACAATTAGCATTTGTTAGGCCGGTAAGCGTTCCCTGTCGCCGTCGATGTACGCATCGGGACTGGAGACTGAGAACCCATTCCCTTCGTTGTAAGAATCATCCATCACACCATAATCACCGTCACCGTACTCATCGTCGGTGCGGTTCATAGCTTCGACAGCTCTTTGCTGGTTCATAGCCATGATTTGTTCTTTGAAGCTTTTGGCATACGCCTTCGCCTGCGCCAACTGTTCTCCCGTAAAGTCGAACAGCTTTTTGAACGTGGCGACGCTGTAATCGTCTTTGCCGTTGTTCATGCGCTTCAGACCGATTGACACGACGCTGCCACAAGTGGCGCGGCGCCGGGAGGCAAAGGCAACATTGTAAAAATCATTGAACGGTTTAAGGCTTGTGGGCGGTAACGCTATCTGGATAGGCATATACTCCCCGTCACGCAGCAAATAGAGGACCCGCGTATTTTTGCAGGCCTTTCCTTTTCCGTTTTCACTGCTGCCAAATTTGTTAAGCGCACAGGTATAGCAATCGCCGCCAGGTTCGCCAATGCCAAGCTTACCGTCAACTGACGAACAAAGGGGTACTGCGTCTTCATCGTCCTGGCTGTCTTCCGCCCAGTATGAAAATGCGGCATGGTTGTAAAGAATTACGCCCTCAATCGATTTGGTATAATCGGGGTTCTCCGGGTCGTCGCCGGGAAGCTCAAATTGAAGGGCTCCGCTCCCCGGGATTTTGATGCGCTGGAAGTTGAGGCGCAGGCCGTCCATTTCATCGGCCAGGTCTTCGTTGCTAAACTCTACCTCGGTATCTATTGCGGGTAACTGGAATTTGGCGTTGAGTTCCATCAAATTGTTTTCGTTATACATAAAATAATCCTCCTAATAATTTTTTGTACCGTTACAGGTTCAGTAAATCCGTGCTGTCCCGCCGCACCCTTGTCATGGAACGGGATGTTTGGCTGGCCTTGCTTAGTTAATAGAAGCTATTAGCTGTTTTCGCCGCTCAGCAGCCGGTATACTCGGATAGCGAGCATCTCCGAAAGTTCAGGGAATCCGGCCTCTTTGAGCATTTGCTGGATTTCCATGTTCCTCTGGGCGCCGGCTTTTTCAAAGCCTATGACGATTTCCCATTCCTGGGGGTGATCGAGCGCCCAACGCATCATGTTTGCGCTGATAGTGCCGGTGTCATCGTTATGCAATGAACCACATCCTTTCATAAATGCATCGGCCATCAACATCCCGCACCATTTTTCGCACGGTCCCACTTGGGGACTATGCGGCTGTCTGGACGGCGGCTGACTCAGAGGTCGCCTGGTTCAGGCGGTGCCACTGCTGTCTGCTCATGGTCATCATGTCATACCCGATGCTCTCCAGGTCGGTTGCCCTATCATAGCTCTCTACGTCCTTGCTTTGACGCGTAACCGCATTTGCAAGGCCATATAAAGAAAGGTCGCGCCCCTCTATGAAATGGTTGAGCACACCGTCGCCTTCACTCTCCGTCAGCTTAAAGTCTTTACTGGCGAGTTTGACGACAGCGGGGATGTCGTTTGTGGTCATCCTCGCCTCGGCAGCGCCGCGCATGATATCAATAACCTGACGAAACTTAGCTGCATCAACTGCGGCTCTCACCGTGTCCTGGATTTTAAGCATAAACGCATGATCTTCCGCGGCAAGCGTTTCGTCGCTATAAAGTAAAAAGTTCTCATCAGCGGAGTTAACGCGGCCGACATGGTTCTTCCGGGTTTTGGCGTCGTTGACGATCATGCCGTTCATACATACGAGCCGCAAAATAAGTGGCTGGATGCAGACCGACCCCATGCCGGTTTCGCTGTTACTGATCATAACACCCGCCTGAACGATGTCTCCCACGCGTACTTCCGTCTGAAGGCGCGGATTTATCACCTTGATATACAGCCTGCTGTCGGTTATTTCGCAGCTCTCAAACCGCGCATCCGGTATCTCCCCGATAATCGGAAGCACAGTCTCAAGGATTTCAAGGTTATCGATCCGGCGATAGCGATTGCTCAGGAAAGCCCGGGCAGTGCCGTCAAGGGTCCGCACCATCCTTTTCGCCGGTTCACGCCGAAACCAACTGTTGACGTTTTGAGCCAGCAGGCCGGGATTGCCGCCGAGCATCCTGTCGTAATATGTCGCGGGAATTTTCAGACGAGTACCGATCTGCCGGTGAGCGATATGGTTGACATCCAGAGGCTCAACGATGTCAAAATTGTTGTCGCCAAGCATTCGCATCACAACACCCGTATCGATGGCCTCCATCTCAAGACGGCGCGTATCTACGATATAATCCTCTTTTACGTTGTTCTGCCGCAGGACCTCCGTGCTCATTTCCTGAATGGTCATTCCTGTTTTCATTCGGCTTCCTCCTTTCTAAAAATAATGATTCATACCTTTTTGCATTTCATTTATCCACTCCTTTGCATCCAGAATGGGTCGCAAATCGCACAGCCTCACATACAAAAAGCTGTATGATGTTTGAAGGATTTCTCTGCTATCAGCTTCACTAAAATCCCTTAATGCAGGGCCAATCTCCCTTGCCAGCCTTTTGTGGCCTTCTTTGCCTCCATACAAAGCGCCATCACCTATAAACAAATTTTCATAGTTTGACAGACAAGCTTGATAAACCCTGGTCAAATAGTCGCGCCATTGTGGAACAGCCGGCATTGCGGCGTCACCACGACACTTTGATGCCGCTGTCCTCAACGGAAGCGGAAAGGCCGTCTTTTTCAAGCACCTTGACCAGGCTGTTCCAGAAGCCTTTGCCCGGCAGGTTTTTGAGCTTGTTTTGAACGATCTCGTTATCCGCCTGACGGACGCAGATTTCGCCGTTTTCCTTGATAATCAGACTGGCATGGCCGCGGGAGTTGAGATCGGCAACACAGGTTTCAAGAATATTCTTGCCCTGAATGCTGTACCATACCTCCAGATCCACAGGCTGATCGGGCCGCGCCTTCACAGGTTCGCCGGCAGCTTTGTCCAGTTCGGTCAGCGGGATAACCCGCATCATATCGCAGTTGATTCCCGCGCGCTGGTCAAAGACTACCTCTGCAAAATTGAAGTCGGGTATTCCGAACAGCCGTATTCTGCCTGTTCCGCCTTTTGCCGCAAGCTGCTCCGGATCTTCCGAAACCCATTCCCATGTAATATTCGGGTAAGCCGATTTCAAATAAGCGGATATCCGGTGATTCACATGCCGGAGCAATACCGTCCCAACGGGCGCATCGTCCACTTCCGGCACATGGAAACCATTTGTCCTAAACTCCGCCGCCCGTCTGTTTTCACGGGTATACTGCTTTTTCAACCGGCGCTGATTGCTTTTTGCCTTAATACGGTTTTTGTTTGACAGAAGCGCAGCCGCTATCATATAGATTCCCCATATGACAAATACCCCGGCCAGGAACCAGATCTGTTCCGGCCCCCGGATGAAGGCCATGACCACGAGTACCGCGACAATCAGGAACGAAATGCCTCCGCCAAATAGATTTTTGCGTTTCATTCGTTTTACCGTCCTCTCGTAAAAATTTTTTGAAAATAAAAAAAGAGGGACCGATAGCGTCTTCAGATATCTCTCTGAAAGAACGCTAACGGTCCCTCTTAATGGCGCCGGCTGATGGATGATCAATCCGGCAATACTTCTCTGTCGCCGTCAATCTCTCCGCTTGGAGGATATGACGGGTCTTCGGGTTCAGGCTCATCATCGGGCTGGGCGTCTCCCTGTTTCGGCTTGCCGACAGGAATGTAACCCCAGTTATCCAATGCGACCTTGAGCCGTTTGTCTGTGGTAACGCCGTCCTGCTTCGTGAACTCTTCCAGTTCAAGCTGGCCGGACACCCAAATCAGACTGCCTTTTTTTACCTTGCCCTTAATTAAGTGCTTTGCGTCGTCTCCCCATGCCCATACCTGCAAATACTGGGTTCTGGTTGATTCTCCATACCCAATTTTTTCTGCGAGGCCAAACCGGACATAGTTGTTCATGTTCGCGCTTGTTTGCAGCTCAAAATCCGCTGTAACACGCCCGATGGTGATTGTCTGTGACATAACGCTCCTTTCTGCCTTACGGCTAAAATATCTATATAAAAAAGTGCCAGCAATCAACCGGCCCTATATAAAAGGGCGCAGTTATACTACTGACACTTGCGTACAAACTTAACAACGTGTGCAATGCGAGCTTCTCTCGCCATACAAACCGGGTGGGTTTGCAAATCCCAAAGGGATCACGCACAAAAATCAATTACATGGATAAGTATACCACCATATATTGTGTTTGTCAAGTCAAATGATACTATATATAGATATTTTTTTATTGTGTTGGATTTTTGAACTTCCTAAAGTCTGCTGTAAAGTGTTTGCCGGGTCATGCACCTCCTGTCTACAAGATACGCAGCCAATCGCGCCGGGCATAGAGGATGCGTTCAACGTCAACGACCTTGTTTCTTTCATCAATCGTGAAAAACGCAATGTAGTTCTTCACAATCAACTTGCGATACCCCATGGCAGCCAGCCGTTCATCGGTAACAAGCGGGTACTTCTGCGGCATATCCGCAAGACCGCCGACCGCTTCCTCTATGGTATCCATCATTTTAAGGGCGGTTATGGGTGCGTCAAGCTTTGCGGATATATACCGGACGATATCTCGCAAATCATTTTCAGCGGGCTCCGATACATCGACCCTATACCCGGCCATCGGCAATCTCCTTGCGGATATCTCCCATCACATCGGCAAGCGGGCGCTTCCGGCCTTCTCTTACCGCTGCCCGGCCATCGTCAAGCAATCGGTAGAGCTCCAGCTTACCATTGAGCAGTTCATAGGTTTCGATGCTCATTACCGCAAGGTCGCCCTGTCCGTTTTTTGTGATGAACACCGGCTCTCGGTTTTCATGGCAGAACGTGGATATCTCGTTATAGTTGTTTCTCAGATCTGTGCTGGACTTAATATTGGGCATGAGATCAACCTCCTTGTTCAATCTAAAGATATTATACCCGAATTTCTTTAGATATGCAAGCGGAACCTGTTTGCTGATTCCAAACCTACGTACGCATTCCTCCGTTTCCTGTTGAATTTTGGTAGTGCGTGGGTGTATAATCTATGTAAAAATAAGCCTTTCATTTTGGGTGAAAGGCTTATGTGTTGTAAACGGCTATGCACGATAAGGTGTAGTAATTAATATGAATATTATCGGAGGAGAGATTATAGTATGAGCACAATAAATAATAAAGATCAAGGATATGAAGGTCGTGGGAAAAAGGCTCTTGATAAAGTGCTTGATGCCGCAATCGAACCCCTTACTGACATGGCTATAGATTATATAATTAAAGCAATTAATTTAATTCCGAACGCAGTAAACTGGGTTGGTAATGAAGTTAAAGAAAAAATATTTTCGGCAAATGAAAAAAATCAGGCGCTTTTAAAAAAGGAGTTTGAAGCGTCTTTTAAAAAGAAATTTGAAATGATGACGAACGAACTTATTAATGATTGTGCTGAAATTGGTCTTAAAATGGGAGAAGAACGTAAAGAGCATTTTATGATCGAGGCGATGAAAAAAAATGGATTCAGCCCGAAGCAAATAGAGTTAATAAAATATGATGCAAATACAATCTATGATGAAGCAGCTAAACTTTTGGAAAAAGAAAAGAAGAAATAACAATTTACAACATAAGCATTTTTGACCTTTAATCGCACCTTATTCCCCTACAACGAACAAGCCGCCGTCCAATCATCCGGATGGCGGCTTTACTGTTCCCATACTCACGCCGTTGGTAGGTTAATCCATTCTTGCATGAAGCAGACGCTTGCTCGGCCTCTTTTGGCACAAAATGGCTGATACACTCATGTACCTGGCTCTTTGTTTTGCTTTTCAAACTCCCCAAGCTCCTCGAACCCTAAAAACTGGTTGGACGACAGCGCGGTGTCGAAATACTCGCTGCCTACGGACAACCGCTCGCCTTGGCTGTTGAAGTAAAAGCGGTATCGGAAGCCGATTTTGACCTTGGCTTGCTTGCCCAGGCGAAGGGTACTTTCAATGCCGGCGTCGTCCATGATTTTAACGGTGAAGTGCTTTCTTAACGGTTTTGCCGCCACGCCGACGCAGGTGCCTTCGACTACCTCATATTTTTGCTTTTCGATGGTTCTGTATAGCCCTATGCTGCGGAACAAGCTGAATATCAGGACCAGACCGCTCAGGGCAAGGGTCATTGCATCCTTTGCGTAAAGAAAGTAAGCGGCGCCGACTATAAAGCAGCCGGCGCCGATCAGCGTTGTAAACAAGACCTTCTGAAGCAAGACTCTTGGACAGTTTTTCAGAGTATTCATCTCTTTCATATCAGATCCTTTCAAAAATTATCAGCTTGCGCAGGTATAAGTTCGCCACGGTTTCGAGAACCGGACGCTGCTTGCTGAACAGCTTCGCATAGCAGCCGATGTTATCACAGGTTGTAATATCATCATCATAGAGGGCACTCATGACCTTTTCCTCACTGGACAGGTCGTAAACGTCTGTCTCCACACATTTCATTACCTCCGCTGTGGAAAGCTGGGACTGCCTTGCCAAATCAATTACCCGCTTTTCAGCGGCGGACAGCGACTCATTTCGGAATACCTCTTTCGCTTTGCGGAAGGGAACCCCGTCGATGAAGATGAATTTCAAGAACGCCGTTATCTTTACAAATATTCCGCTGGTAACGGGTATGACGTAAAGATCGCTGAGCAGGTCGTAAAGGGCGTCGCCATCGCCGCCAATCCCGGATACAATCAGCCCTCTTTGGACCAGCCGCTCCACATAGCCATCGCAGCCCATATATCCCGTGGCGTTGGCGCTCCGCGCCATGTTTTTGTATAGCTGCTCAACCTGGGGCAGCTCCAGTATGCGCCAGTTGAGGCAGGTCCAGATGATCATTTCGGGGACGTCCACCATGTATTCGTTTCTGTTTACAATTACAACCGGGTATTGCCCGTTTTCGTTTGTCCTGCGCTCGAATCTTCCAACGGCGGTGTATAAAGAAGTCATATCATTTCCTCCATTTCCTTTTACTACTTTATACTAATGTCAGGGGACTTTTTTCAACAACCTTTATCTAAGCCCCATGACAAACCGCTCGTTGTTCCGCAGTTTCTTCTTGGCCCGGGAGATCCAGGCGCCTACATGGTTCTGTTCGACCCCCCACATCCGGGCGATTTCCGCGCCGGAATAGCCCTTAACTTTCAACTCCAGCGCCTCGATCCCCAGGCGGGCGACACCGTTGTATTCCGGCTTTACCGATTCCAGCAGATTGATGGCGTCGGTGTAGGAAATGAGCGTTTCAAATACATCCTCACCGGCGAAGTGATCCGCGTAGGTTTCACTGCCCCCATCCCCGAGGTCAAGCGGAACATCGATTAAGTTGATAAGTGGCTTCTGTATCCTGCACATTTTCTTGCAGTATGTGAGCAGACCGTTTCTGACCACGACCTGCGCGTAAGTATCAAATTGAGCCGACTCACTGACATAGGTGGCGGCCGCCTTGCACAGGCACAGGCAACCCTCCTGAAAAAGATCGTCATAGCCGAACCCGCAAAGGTTCTCGTTTACTTCAATGTGGTCGTATATTGCCCATTCGACAATGTGGATATGATCCGCCACAAGCTGTCTTTGGGCATCGTTAAGAGCTTCCATTCTGCTCATGGACAGCACCTCCCTTCATTCTGATAAAATCAGCGTAATTTGCGTAGAGCATGGTATAACGGTATTTTTTCATCTTGTACCATCCTTTCATCTGCCGGCAGTTAAGAAGCCAGCCGTTCGTAGTTATTTTGCAAAGCCTGCTCGCATATTGAAATCAGTTCGTCGCACATATACTCTGAGAACTTGGCGATATGGGCCTGGTCGCTGTTCAGGCCGAGCTTGGCTTGCATCCACTTGTAAGCCTGCCATTTCTGCATCATGCCACTCATCCAAAGCTGATTAAATACCCGGTGCGCCTGGATGCGTTTGCCGCGAAGCTCCCTGCCCGCGAGCGTCCCGAGCGGCGCGCGCGATTTTTTATGTACCCCCACATAGGAGTCACATGCGGGATAGCGGGCGCAGACATACAGATATTCTCCCATAGCCTTTTCCCCGTGAACAAACGAGGCCGGACGCAGTACGGCGTGGGCGCCGCAATGGCATTTCACAGTATTCTTTTTCAAATTCATCACCTCCTGAGCGCTAACACGCATCATTTACGGATTTAATGCGTATTAGGCGTCAATTTCTTTATATTGACAACAACATGAAAGGCCTGTTTTGCCGCCGCAGTTGTTTTGGCTGATGACCCGGCATAGGGCGCACTCATCGGACGAGCTGACCTGCCATTCCAGCCAAAGGGCGTAAAGTGCTTCAAATCTCTGCCGGCTGAGTACCGCCAGGCATTCGCTTTTGTCCGCGTCCAGACCCGTTAGCCGCCGAATGGCATCCGCGGGAATCAGAACCGGCCTTCCGTCATAATCAGGCGCCAACAGGAATCCGGAGCAAAGCTTCTGTTTACCGTAGGGGCATTCGCCGCATTCGATAAAGATGGAGTTTCTCCAGTTGCCCTTTGACGCGCTGAGAAAAGAGTAGAGCGTACACATCCGGCTCTCCAAGTCTTTTCACCTCCAGTAGTGGGGATTTGAATTTCTAAAATAAAAAGGAAGAGACGGCGGCCAATTTCAAAAGCCGTCCCTTCCGTTTCCGGGCTTATCCGAACAGGTTTTGGATCTCCCGTGTGATGCGGGGGATAACCGTATCGTTGAAGATCAGCGTGATCGCGGCCAGCAGCAGAGCGCCCAGAACAACCGCGATGATTACCTTCACCGCGTCCGAGATATAAAAGTCGCCGCGCTCGTTTGTCACGGCAGTTTGTGCTTTGACGGAAAGGGCGGTTGCCTTCCTGTTCAAAAAACGGATAAATTTTGACATTAAAGAATCCTCCTAAAGATTATATTTTTATATAAAAACAGCGTTGTACGCTGGTGTTGCTTACGACCGCTTTACCGGTCTGAGGAACTTATTCCTTTTTGACTGCGGCCTGCCGGCGAGAAAATGCAGATTGGCATATGTCATTTGCTTGAAGAACTGCCGGCGCCGCTTAACAGGCCACGGCCTGCGTTTACATCCTGACTTTTTCATTTGCCGTCTCCAATCTTTTTAATAAGAACGGGCCGGATGGCGTAATACCGTCCGGCCCGTTCCGACCTGTTTATCTGCCGCACTCCACGGCGGCTCTAAGGAAACCCGCTGCAAAACAAACGCCTCACCCTCCTTTGAGTGGGATATCTATATAAAAACACCGTCAGGGGGGTGTTATCCGAAGAAAACGCCAAGGGAGCCGATGACCTCCGTGCAGAGAACCACGATGTAAATCAGGATAATGCAGATCAGCATCATCATCGAATACTTCTGTATTTTCTTGGGACGCTTGGCGGCTTCCTTTTTGAGGTTGTTTTGCTCAATCTGCCGCATATCGAAGCAGATCATCTTGAAGTACATGCGCTGGTCGTCGCCGCGCATGGTGCCGATCAGACCTCTTACGACATCGCTGAGCAGGGCGCTGCCGACCCGGCCTTCAAAGTGGATGAGCGCGTTTTCGTAGTTGCCGGTCTTCATGTCGGCTATCGTCTGGTCAAGCTCCTGCCCGAACTCCTTGCCTGCCACGCGCCTGTAGGATGTCAGTATTCTCAGCACATCACGGTCGTTTTCAAGGTTCTGGGCAATGGTCAGGGCAAACCTCGGGATCTCCGCCTCGATGATTTTTTTCCGCTTCTTAACAAAGTCAAAGGCGGCATAGTAGGTGGAGAACCACAGCGTAACGGCCAGCCCGATCACCACCATGGCGAAAAGCGGCTGTATGAAAAATACCGGAATGGCGCATAAGGCGACGAGGGCGGCGGTAATATACGCCTTCAGCGTGTAGACCTCGGGGCTTGTCTCGACGCCGGCAATAGCGAGGGTGTTCTGTAGCTTGCTTCTTTTCAGCTTGTCAAGCTTGACGAACCTCTCTAAAAAGATTGCGATACGGGTAATATACACATCCAGTAGCTTGTCGGTTTTGACGCCCTGCTGCTTCCGGCTGAGCAGCATCATCTTTGAGGTCTTGCCGGTGGGGATGTCAATAAACGCGCAGGACAGGTTGTAGGCGGCGATCCCCAGGAGCACACATGCGATTAACGCTAATAAGGTCATATTTTATCTCACCCCCCGTACTCTATCGGCTTTGACAGCTTCATGATTTTTGTCAGCGCGAATAATATAATGGCTGCACATACCGCCAGCGTGATTTTACCCGGCGTAGTGTAAACCAGTGCGTGAAACCAGTCCCTATTCAAAAAATAGAGCAGCGGTATATTGGCGACCACAATAAACATCATGGTGATTGCCTCCCGCCGCGGCCCGTGCATCATGGCTTCCAGCTCCGACTGCACGATGCGGACGTCGGAGAATTTCTGGATGACGTTCGGCAGCGTGTTTTTCATGCTCCGGTCTGACTGGCACTGGATCAGGACATTGCACCACTCATGAAAAACCCGGTTCGGAATTTTCATTTTAAGTGTGTTGATGGCGCTGGTCAGGTTGGCGTTTATGTTCTCCGCTTCATAGACAAAGGCTTCAAAGTTAACCCTTACCGGGTCGTTAATAAATGGCAGGTTCTCCTTGACCGACCGGATCAGGTCTTCCGTCCGCAGGTAAGATGTCGTGACAATGGAGATAGCGGTCTCCAATTCTTCGTTCAGATGCTTTTTGTAGGTTCCCGCGGTGGAGCGCAGATACCATACGGGCGCCAGGGAGAAACCGGCGCCCAGTATCGGCACCATATATACATTGTCAATCAGCAGTGCGAGAACCGCGCCGGCCGCGAACAATATCAGCGACAGGTGTTTGATTAGTTCGAATTTGTCGGTTCGCCCGGTATCCTTGAGTATCTGTTCGATTTCATAGTCCCGGTTGAAAAACCCCTTGGCCGGAATCCCGACAAGTACGTTCAGCTCATCGGAGAGGGTGACAGCCCTGCGGCGGGAGAGCACGGTAAAGAAGTCGTTAAACCGGACGCCGAACAGGGATAAAAGGCCGTTGCCGATCAGGATAAAGCAGATAATATTGATCCACTGCAAGTCATTCCACCTCCTTCATAAATAACGACAACTCCTTGCTGCTGATGCCGTTGTCCAGAAACCGCTTTTTCAGCGTGTCGGATATGTTACCGACCTTCCTGTGCTTTCCGACCACCTTTACCTCGCCGCTTTCATCCGTCTTGTTGTCCACCACATCGTATTTGTAAAGTGAGCGGTAGACCAGCTTGCCGTCTGCGTAGTCCTCGCCCTCGATGATTTCCATAATCCTGCGGCTGCGGTCTTCAAGCTGTTTCGTAAATACGACTACCGGATAGGCCTCCACCATAATCTGCATGAGGATGGAGTCGTCCATGTTATATTTGCGCTTAGCCAGCGTCATCATGCGGCGGTAGGTGGACACCGACGAATTTGAGTGGATCGTTGTGCAAACCGTGTGGCCGGTACGGGAGCTTTCGGCGGCTGACAAGCTCTCAGCCGCCGAACGCATTTCACCGATTCCGATTACGTCCGGGTGCTTGCGCAGGACCCGCTCCAACAAAAAATCCTGATTGATGTTCATGGAGGCGTTTTCATGGGGCCGGGTGAGGAGATGAACAACACTGTTGAGAATATTGCCGTCCCGGTCACGTTTGACCAGATCGAATTCCCGCGAGCCCTCTTCGATAGTGATGAGCCTGCGGTTATTGGGCACCATGGAGAGCAGCCAGGCCATGACCGTCGTTTTGCCGGAGCCGGTGCTGCCGGCGATGCAGACCGATACGCCATACCGGATGCAGGCGGTGAGGAAGTGCAGCATTTCCTCGGTGGCGCTGCCGGAGGCCAGCAGCTTTTCTATTGATACTGTCTGCTGGTTGACGATACGAATACTGGCGTTCAGTCCAACATCCGCATCGACAATCGGCGTCTTATCCACCGAGATACGGATGTTTTTGTCCAGGTAGCCGATGATAGACGGCATGGTATCGTCGATCACCATGCCGCAGGCGGCCAGCATTCGGCGGGTTACGTCGATGGCGTGTTGGGGAGAGGTGAACTTGTCCGGTATCTTGATGCTCCGCCCGCTGTTCATGATTACCTCGATGTCGTTGTAGGCGTTGATGTTTACCTCTTCCACATCGGGCATATAGATCCATTTGCGCAGAAAAGAGTAGCCCGCCATGTCCTCATAGAGCTTGTCGCAGAGCTCTCCGGTGGAGAGGCCTTCCACGGTGTATTTCCGTTTCACCAGATATTGCGTGATGAGTTCCTTCAGCACTTGGTCTGTCTTACCGGAACTGTCGTCGCTGGCGAGCTTGGCGGCGTGGTGCTCGGTAAAGTACCGCTGAACGTCCTCAAGGATCTGTTCGTAAGAAAAGCCTTCGGTGGCCGTGGGCGCGAAAAATATATCATTCAGGTTGTTCATCCCACACCACCTCCAGCACTTTTTTCAGGGACGCCGTGTATTTGGGGTTGATGTATTCGATGGCCCGGAACATGCCGCCCTCCGTGGCACAGCGGTCAACCTCCTTGCCGTATGGCAGGAGCCCCGCCCAGCCGCCGATGATATGCCCCATTTCTTCGATAGCGTGAAACGGCCTTGCCAGTCCCGCGAAGGTCATATGCTCGGAATACCGGAACCGTGCGTCCATCAAGAGGGGCTGGTGCGCCTTCAGATAATTGATTCCCTTCAAGTCCGGCGTCAGAATCCGGATAATAACGTCGGCGGCTTCAATGGCGGCGGGGGTGAAGAAGTTCGTCATGTTGGAGCTGCAATCGATGATTACATAGTCCACCAGCTTTGCGGCGTTCCCAATCAGGCTCAGCGCCATCTCATACTTGATCTCCGGGTAGCTCAGCGGGTTTTCACCGGCAGCGTATCCCATCAGGCCGATGAAAGGGTAGGCTTTTAATACCGTCACCTTGCTTGCCACCAGAGCGGTATCGATCTCCACCGAAGAAAGCACATGGCCGATGGAGGCGTTTGCCTCCACAATCTGATCCGGCAGCCATACCGGCAGCATCGGGGTGCTGAAATCCGCGTTGATGATGATAGCCTTTTGCTTATCCTGGGTGAGGGCCTTAGCCAGAACGCAGGAGAACATGGATTTTCCGCTCCCGGAGCTGCCCCATACCGTGATTACTTTAGACATTGCATATTCCTCCTTGCTTTCCGCATTTATTCGCCGTCGGGGATTTCCGGTGACGGCGTTTCTGTTTCATTTTCCGCAGATGCGTCCGGGCCGGCGCCTTCATTTTCAGCCTCTTCATCCACAGGGAAATAGATTTCCTGTAGAATCAATTCCTGCTGCTCCAGTAGCTCGTTCGCCAGCTTATCGTTGTTGCGGCAGATCAGAGCAACATGGGCGATGCCGTCATTTTCAAGCCCGGTGATAATTTTCGCCTGCTCCGGCGTGGCGAGTACCGTTATGGTGGCGGTTTGCTGCTTATCCTCATCCGCCTGCAACTCCTGAGCATTGTCCACGTTAACGCCTTTGGAGTCGGTCACCGAAAGGATTTTCACGAATTGCAGCTCCGGGATGTCCTGCGCAATGTCAAGATAATGGTAGATGCGGATAATATCGCCGGGCTGGAGCTTATCGGAGAGGCCGCTGGCAAGCGTCTTGACGGTCAGGGAGATTGCGACCTTTCCCGAAGGGATGCCGCTGAGCTGGATGTCCGAGGTGATTGGCGTAAAGCTGACTTTCGAAGAGAGGATATAATCCCCGGCCGACAGGTCCGCGACGGCGTATTTTCCAACAACATCATCTTCCGTTGTGGCGATATTGGCGGGGAGGTTGTACCCGCCCACCTCGATCAGTTCTATGTCCTGGCGTGTGATGAGCGCGCCCCGCTGTACCGGCTGGACGATGCGGACGATTTCCGTCTTTCCGTTCGTCTGCCGGCTGATCGTTGGGATGGCGACAAAAGCGATAACGGCCGCCAGCACTAAGCTGATGATGCCTAAAATAAAACGGTTATTTAGTTTCATGGCTTTTTTCTCCTTATACAGTTAATAATTTTATTGTGGTGACGGTGAGGCAGCCCACCGCCAGAAACGGCACAAAGGGGAGTCGGAGTATTTGACCGCCGCTTGCTTTTTTGCGGTAAAGGCCTGCCGGCATAGCCAGCAGCGAAGCAATCAGTAGGATTCCGATAATGTCGTAGGGGCCGTAAATAAATCCCAATACCGCGGCCAGCTTGATGTCGCCGCCGCCGACCCCGTCGCCGCCCTTCGAGACTATCGCGGCCGCCATCAAGACGACGAATCCCCCGATAGCCCCTAAAACGGCCAACAGAAAGAACATCAGGGTTGCCGCGCTTGTCCCGGCTTGCGCCGTGTTGATGAAGGGAGCGGCAAGCGCAACAGGGATAAAACAAACGAGCGCCATGTTTGGCACTCGTTTGTTCAAAACGTCATATACCGCTAACGCGGTTACGATTGTGGGGATGAGCAGGTGGTAGGCCCCGTACCATACGCTACTCACGGTTGGTATACCAGTCATCATAAAGCGACCCCTGTATATTTACATAATCGCTTACATTGACGGACAGCATCCCGTCGGGCGTCCAGGTATCCCAGACCTGCGTGTAAACGGTATAGCGCGTTCCGTTGGGATACCACAGCGGGGTGAAATGCACGGAGCGGTCATATGTCGAAAACTCGTTGGGCCTAAATTGGAATTTCGCGTTCATCCCTCCGGACACCCGCCGCAAAAGCCGGAGGTAAGTTCCATATTGAAACTCCGGGAAAGTGGACAGCGCGGTCTGCGTATAAGTGTAGTGGCTGGTTGGCGAGTTGGTGGAGAGCACGGTGGAAACCTCGGTTTTGACGCCGTACCCGCTCTTCATGGTTTTGCCCACGGCTGTCGGCACGATGTCGTCGGGCAACAGGGACATAGAACCGTTGAGGCTGGCCCAATAAGCGTCATATTCATACTCCCAGTACCCATGGTCACACCAGTATCCATCGTCATCCTCGCCGCCGCTGTGCCATACCCAGACCGGCACCCAATAGCATCGCCACACGCCCCAATTCGCTGTTGTTTTTTGCGAGTGGGAAGGGAGAGAGGGTACGGTAAAGCTGGGATTTCTGTCCGTGGCTAACGGGTCGGGCGGAATGTTTTCGCTCAGGTCTACAATCCGTGCCAAAAATGTGGTCTGGGCGGTATAAGCGCCGCTCACAGAAACATAAATCGTAACGTCCTGCGGTGTGGACGGCGTGTGCCATTTTGCCCATACCACCTGCGAATCGCCGGCTGGGATCACAATACTGTTGACCGTGTAACTCCGGCCGTCGATATAGAAAGTAACCGAAGCCGGATTGTCTGGCGTCAGGTTGTGGCTTGTACGCAGGGTGACGCTGGTGATAACATCCGTGTCCACGCGGTATTCCACATCGGGGGCGTCAATAGTTCCCTCAATCTCCAACTCACGGAAGCGGACGATGCCGATTCCCAGGTAATTGATGATATCCGCGTTTGACTGGCTGGTGGTGGTAGGGCCATCCCAGGCAGTGAAACCGAGGTCACTGTATTCCAAAAACATAGCCAAAGGTAAATTTTTATGAGACAGAGAAACCATTTTGCTGCGGAGGCCGCCGCTGGCGAGTTGGTCGTACAGCGCCGCTTCGGTGGCGGTCATACAATACTTCTGGCTGTTGAAAGTAAAATACGCGATTGGCTCCAGCAATAACTTGTAATCACCACTGATCAACCGCTCATAGTTAAAGCCGGTGGCGTCGGCCACCATCATACAGGCATATTCCGAACAGAAATACCGCTTGATAGCTTCAATGTTGTTGTTGCCGGTGCTGCTCACGATTGTTGGCATGGCGTTGGCGGGTTTTATACTGCTATATCCGCCGCCGGAATGGATAGATAAGGAGGTTCCTGCGCGGTATTGCGCTTTGCTCACATATCCGAAATATAAAATAGAGTTCGGTTGATCCCGGTTGGAAAAATCGACCGAAGATGACACTGCATTCCCCGTTTCTGCATCAACGATGGTAATCCTTACTCCATCATCACCCGGGTTCCAGAAGTTACTGGAAGTGCCGGAGCCCATCCCGCCGCCGCCTCCATCCAAATTTCCTTCGCCGGGGTCGTCCGCCAAAGCGGTGATGGGGAGAGAGCATAAAAGTAATGCCAGGCAAAGCAACCCGGCAAGGATTTTTTTCATAATCATTCCTCCAAAAGAAAAACGCAGCCGTTAAAGACTGCGTTCTCACTTGATTTTTATTTTAATTTCCGCCCATTTCACCGACCATTTTGTTAGGATCGCCATCGTTGTCCATTGGCACTGTATTACCTGTGCTTGGAGTTACCCAGCCAAATACCGGGTCATATACCTGGCCTTGGCTGTTTTTGCTGCCCGGGGCCGGTGTGTTAGAGCCTGAGTTTTCACTTTGCGGCTTTCCACCTTCGCTCGGCGTCTGAACGGGAACGGCGTCATGGTCAACGTGGTCCGCGTCTGTGCCGGGAGATGTCGGGGCGGACTCCTTGCTGGGGCTCGGGTCGGTGAAATCAATCACGACCTCACCTTCGTTTTCTTTGACTATCTTTGGATATTCCTCCTCATTGGCTGCCCCCTTGGCGCCGGCGTAGCCGCTGCCAGTGGGAGAGGACGACGGATTTTCTTCCCATGTGTCAATCGGATCGACCGACTGGGTAGGGTCCGGCACGAACTCACCCTTTTTATCGTTGTTTACAATCAGGCAGACGACGAGGATGCCGACACAAAGGACTGCGAGCGCTCCCGCGATAAATTTTTTGGATGTAATAAGCTTTTTCACGGTATCAAACCTCCTTGATACTATTTACAAATAATAGGGCGGGTTTTTCAACAGCCCCGTTAGAATTTCGTGTTGTGGTATCCTGTCAGGCGAATTTCCTGCGTGATGGTAGGATACCGGTTTCCGAACATGGAAATATAGAATTCTGCGTCACAGGTGAATACATACTCAATTCTATCACCTGTCTGGCTGAATTCCAAGTGGATATTGCGGATTCGGTAATCGTCGTTGGAAAGTTCGACCTTTGTGGCGAGCCCCGCGATGACAATTTCCTCAAGCTGGCGGGTGTAAGCGCTGCTCGAATACAAGGTGCGGATGTATTCCTCAAAATTTGTTTCCCGCTGGGAGCGGTAGGTGTCCGCATAAATCGTGGCGCTCAGATTGTTCAGTTCCATCTTTGCACCGTTGCGGATATTGATGCAGTTGATTTTCACCGAGGCGTACAGCAACAAGAAGGAGATCAGCATAACGATACCCAGGATAAAGAAACAGGTGAAGAAGGTGATGTCGCCTTTGTCATTGCGGAAGGCTTTTTTCATTTTGCCGGGAAGCGATTTCATTATCTCACCTCATTTCCAGTAGCGTTCGCTGACGCCGGCGCCGCGTGCCACAATGTTGATGTTCACCAGATTCAGGTTCCAGAAGCCGCCCAAAGTCGCCCGGCCCCGAATCGTGATGTAGAACGGGGTGCCTAACTGTATGGCGGAGGTCATCCCGGACGGCCGCGGTGTATGATAGGACGAATCTATGGTGTAAGTAATATTCTCGGCGCCGTTGATTTCGGAGCACAAGAAATCAAAAAGAGCGTCCGTATCGGAATTGACACCCCCGGAGAGCTGAATCTGCTTCACTATCTGATCGACCGCGTGATCGAGCTGCTGTTTCGTGGATATGATGCTGAACAGATTGATGATGAATGCGAGCACCACCACGGCGATAAAAATGAAGACTACCGTTGAAAAATAGTTCGCCTCCGCTTTTTCTGAGCGTAGAATCCTGCGGATTTGCTTTGACAAATTTAACCACCACCTTTTTGATAAAGAAAGCCGCTGATCCAAATGACCAGCGGCTCGTTTATTTTTGCCGACATTAAAGTAAAATCTTTGACGATACTTATTATAGCAGATATAGATTTACGCGTAAATCGCAAAACCATGCCATTAAAATTTCTTTTCGCGCCATTTCTCTGCCATCTGCAAAAGAGAGTGATTTGGAATCTCCGCCCATATAAAAACAGGCGGAGATTCCATTTCGCTTATTACAGGTTCTGCTTGATAATCCGGGTGATGATACCCACGGCCACGCCCTGTTCCGCGTCGATCCGCGTCACGGCGAAGCTGACATCATCCTTCTTGCCGGGCATTCTGCGGTCATAGCAGGAGTGGGCTATCGCGTTGACGCCGTTGGAGAGCCGGATGTATACCACGCCTTTATGGACGTCGGTGACCTTGCCGGCATATTTGCTCTGCACCCGGCACTTTTTCAGGTTCTCAAAGCTGGTGTTATCCGAAACGCTCTTCACATCGGCCCGGATCGAGATTTCCTCCAGGCTGTTCCGTGTTACGCTGAGAATTCGGACAAGAATCTGATCGCCCACTGAAAAACGCTCATGGGCGTCGCCAAGCCAATCCCACGACAAATCCCGGGCCATGATGGAGCATTCCACGCCGAACGCCTCTATGCGGATAACCTTCTCCGCGACGGCGATCACACGGGCCTGCACCACGCGGCCTTCATAGATGCGGTACATGCCGGAGGCATCGGTGTTCAGGTAGAATAGCTGCCGCTTCTTCATCATGGCGTCTTTACGGCTGGCGACGATGCTGCGGGTTTTAGACTCAATCCCCTTGACGATAAAATCAATTTCAGTTCCGAGCATATTACCCAGTATCTTGTTTTGCCGGAGCATCAAATCGTCATATTCCGGGCCGGAGGGGCTGCGGTTCAGGTTTATCATCATCTCTTTCATGGGGATGACGACACGGAAATCGTTGTAGTTGACAATGGCGACGGTTTTACCCGTCTCGGTCTGCTCAATGCCGCCCAGTGTGCCGGTCAGGATTTTGCGGGTGCGGTAAGCGTTGCGGATTTCATGCCAGGCGGTTTCCTCCTGATTTTCCGGAGTTTCGACCTCGGCTCTGGATTCAATCGTTAAGACAGGTGGCACCGCGGTGCGCTTGCGGGTTGTACGCTTCGCCGTCCGCGCGGGAGCGTCGGTATCCTCGGCTTCGGAGGAACCGGCGTCATCGCCATCGTCGGCATCCGGTTCTTTTTTTCTGCGCGCCGGCCGTTTGGGTTTTTCCGGTACATCCCCGGCGCCGTCTTCCGGTGGAGCTTCCTCGGGCGCATCACTGGAAACATCATCCTCGGGAACATCACTACTGGAATCATCGTCACCGGGAATATCGTCGGGTGAATCCTCCGGGTCAGGTTCCAGGTCTTTCTTTTTGCGTGAGGTTCTTTTCGGTTTGGGGGGCGGATCTTCCGTGTCGGCCAGAGGCGGATCATCCTGCTGCTCAGGCGGAACGGCGGTTTCTGGATCATCGTCTCCGCTGAGAAGGTCGTTTACATCGGATTCCGGCATGTCACCGCCACCGTCCACGACTTCATCAGCGGCGCCGTCCATGGAACTGAGCAGATCGTTCAGGTCAATTTCCGGCGAAGCGGCCTGTTCGGCGGGCTGCGCGGTATTTTCCTCCGGTACAAAGCCGAATTCCGGTTGGTTGGTCAATTTGTTTGTCATATAAAAAATCCTCCTGTTTATTTATTAGGACATGATAGAGTCCCGGTCGGTTTGAACAATGCCCGTCTTTTTAGTGGGCGGGTCGGCAGCGGCCGGCTTGCGCCGGCGCGGTTGCTTATCGGCTCGTTTGTCAAATGGCGAGTAGTCGGATTCTTTGGAGCTGGCGGATGGCTGCCAGCGCGGGATATAACTCGACGCTTTACAGGGAATCATCTTTTTGGCTTCCGGGTGGCTTGAATAATCGAACTTATCCACCTGGAGAACCTTCTGGCCCCGTATGATCACCAATGCCTTATCTACAGGGAGGCGCAGCACTTCATCCATGGTGAGGATATTGCGGCGGCCAATGCTCGAAACTTCCCGGTATTCCGGGGTGTAGTCCGAAACGCGCCATGTGTTGAGCTGTTTTGCTTTGCTTGATACCGCCACAGAAGCAATTCCGGAGCGGTCGCTGATGAAGGTTGCCGTGAGTTCATCGGTGCAGCCCAAAAAGAGCTGCACATCGCAGTTGCCGAGAATTTCCTGCCATTGGTTATAGGGGTAGCGGTTTTGCAGGCCCGCTAAATTTTGGAACACGCATGACAGGCTGATGTTCCGAGAGCGAATGACGCTAATTTTTCGGCTCAGGTCGGGAATGACGCCGCAGTTATTTAGCTCCTCACCTAAAACATGGACGGGAACAGGAAGCCTTCCGTCTTCACAGTATTTGTCCGCATAGCGGACCAGCTTGATGAAGCAGAAGCTTATAAACAGCGATGATAAAAAGTCAAACGTGCTGTCCTGGTCGGAGGTGATGCAGAAGTAGGCGCATTTTTCTTTGCCGGGCAACTCCAAATCGATTTCATCACGGCTGGTAATCAATCGAATCAATTTGTTTTGAAATACCTGCAATCTGGAGCCAAGCCCGATGATGATTCCGCCGCGGACGGTATCGGAGGCCTGTTTGAAGATGTTGTAAGGCGCCTTGGCCGGGTGTTCCACGGGCAGCATGTCAAACAGGTCGTTCAGGTCCTTCTCGGAGCTCATCGTCAACAGCTTATATACCTGGCCGATATTTTTCCCTTCCGTGGGGTAGCCCTGTTCCACATACAAAACCAACGCTTTCAATAGGTTCAGTTCTGAATTGTCCCAAAAATGATCTCCCCGCTCCGAGCCGGTGTTTTTGATTACAACGTCGCAAAAAAGCTGTGCCATCAACTCTTGCCCTTCGATGTCGGCAAGGCAATTCCATGAGTCGGAGTTCTCCGGGGATACAAGGTTGAAAACCCGGACGGTGTAGCCCTGGCTTCGCAGGTACTCGCTGCACTTCTCATAGATTTCGGATTTTGGATCGGTAATAATCAGCGATTCACCGCGGGCTGCGCATTGTATCGCCATATTGACGCAGAATGCCCGGGTCTTTTTTGAGCCGCTGGCTCCGTAAACGGCCAAATTTCTATTGAGCATACTGTCTTCGGGGACGCAGACCGCTTTTCCGTCTATCTGCCCGAGAATCGTGCCGCTGTGTTTGCGAATATCCGGTACAATGTCCAGCACGCCTTTCATTTCCTTTTCGGTCATAAAACCGGCTGTGCCGTAAGTACCTTTGCGCGAGTAAATCAGGTTGCGCTCCCTGTCATATTCGCCTTTATCGCCCCAACCGAGTTTCATGATGAGGATGAACAGCAGCACAAAAAGTCCCGCGCAAATAAAAATCCCATACATTCCGTATGGGGGAGCAAAAACTGCTTTGAAGCAATCAATAGGCCCGGGGGATGGCACAAGCGGGGAAGTGCCGTCCCCCGGGTAGCCGCCTCCTTCCTGCCACATGGCGTAATTTCCTATAAACTGCGCCAGATACCCGCCCGCGTACAGCATGACAACGAGTATTACCGGCACAAGGATCAGGATTTTAATCTTTTTGTTTAGTGCTATGGAAAAAACCTCCCTTCGAATTTTTGCAGGTCAATGGTTTGGAACTGCGTATTCCCGCAGCAATAACGGCGGAGTACATCGGCCTGATAATCAAAGCAGATGACGGTTCCCCGCTTGCCTTGAAGCTGAAGGGCGCTGTTAAACCTGACGAGCCGGGGCATGTCAAAGCTGTAAGCGAACAGCACCGGCTCACCGTTTTCGTCAATGGCGTCGTTTTCAATGATCCAGCCGGGGTCCCGCTCATAGAGACTCCCCGATAGAAGCCTGTTCAGTTCAGCGGTTTTTGGTGGGTTGCATAAAAGCTTTAATAACACCTCCCCTCCGTGGTCGTTGGTAATGTAGTGAAAGTTATCGTAATTCCCGTCAAGCACAAAATAGTCACGCTTGGCGCCGCCCGTGCTTGTCATTAGCAAGTAAGCTGTTTCCATGTTGTCGCCCAAAATCAGGCCTTGTACGCTTTCCGGCTGGTATTGTTCCTGAAGACGCCGCAGGATGATCGTTTTCATCAGCGCCTTTGTCCGTATCTCCGATTTATAGTTCCATTTCATCAGCGAGCTGCCCGTATTGTAAACAACATAGGCGGTATTCTCCGTGAGAAGCGTTCCCACTGTCCGCGCTCCGCGTATTTTGACAAACTCCAAGCCGTATCCCTTAATCTCACGGGAACTGTAAAAGGCGGGAGACTCAACCGTGTAAGATTGCGCTTCGCCGCCTTCGGGAGAAAAAACATCGGGCTTCGCGTCGCGGAAGATTGCTGCGCCGGCGTTCCGCATGGTGATATAAGTCTCAGCGATCCGGTGCAGCCGCAAGCGGCGGGTTATCTCGTACTTGGGCGAATTGGTTTCGGTGTTGCCGGTCAGGTAAAACTGAAACCGGGCAGGATTGTCCGCAAGCAGCATTTCTCTCGCTGCCGCGGTGAGCCTGTAGCCACGAAGCTTGTCGCGGTAGTAGGTATGGATTAATTTGTTGCCTCTGAGTGATTTGATCTTTTCCTCTTTATATCTATCGCCGCCCGGTAGACGCTTGATTTGGTTTGTCGGCAGCTCACCGGATATCGCTATGAGTTCGAGGAGCGAGTAAGACTGTGTTTGTCTGCCGGGGAGTATGCGCCTGTCTTGTCCTATATCCACCACCACCTTTTTTAGGAACGGAAATAACCGAGCCTCTAAGTAACTTCGGTTCTTTTTGCCCGTTAGCGACACCTCAAATGCCCTATATACAAAGGGTTTTCTGCGAAAATTCCCCGATGCCAAAAACAGGCGTGAAAAATGAGCAAAAATGGCACCCCCTTAGCCGCCGAAATCTGTTATGGATTCCAGCCGGTTTTCCCGTTCAGCAAGCCAGCCCGGGAAACTGTCCTTGTCCATAATAGAGACGCGGGTACAGTCCGTTTCACCAAGCTCCGTAGTGTTGTATGCATCGCAGAGCAATCCGCCATCATCAATCATAACAAAGGTGGATATTACATCAAGAATCTGCTTCAGTTCCAGATTGTCGTAATCCCGAATCCGTCTTGAAGACAAACCTCGGTCATAAACATGAGAAAAGCACACGACACAATGGCGGAACTTCGGAATAGGGTTGTTGTCGGCGTATTGGTCGAGCGTAAAGTAGAGCGGATCAAGAAGAAATTCCGTGCTTTGCCGCTGCTTACGCTTTGGCAGGAGACAGGGAAGGGTTATCTCCATAACCCCGTTCTGGTATTCGATTTGAATACCGTGGATGACGCCGGCCGAGTTAAGGTATTCGGCCTTTTTAATGCTGGTGCTGGCGTAAATCAGATGCCGCAGGCGGCAAGCGATTTTCTCACTCCGCAGCGCGGCGTCCGTTGAGAATATTTCATAGTTGTCAGGGTATCGCTGGATATCGGTGGTGTCCATAGCGTATAAAGCGTTGCTCAGCCTTGAAATATCATCTAAAATCTCTCCAATCCGCTTTGAAATGATTTTCCTTTCCATATCGGACCTCTTTTCTATTCAAGTTTGAAATACCGAACGGAGCCGTCAGCCGCTACATCGCAGAAGCCGGTCACGTTCGGTATTTTTATGCTGTTGATCTGTTCGGGACGGTCAACAAGTACGATGCGCCGGGCAGGGTCTTCATTTTTTGCCGTTTTCTCCGCCAGAGCGTGATTCATCAATATTTCCTGCTCGTAGGGAACATGGATAATTTCGTACATCTCACCGCCCGCAAAGAAGCAGATTTTAACCGGAAAATCGCTGACGGAGTGGTATTCCGCCCGGTCTATAAAGTCGAGTAGCACCCAAACGGCCGATAGCATCCCCCGGTCAAGCTTGGAATCGCAATCCTGATCCGCCGAATAGCGACGAGCCTGCGGGTTATGGTATATCCTCCCTTGCTTAGCCAGATGAGTCAGTAAATTTTTGACGACATGCTCCTTTCCCGGATAGAGGCGGTATATCTGTTCTTCCTGTAAGCTCCTATACATCGTAACGGCTCTCAAAAGATCAGCGGCCTCCTTGCCGTAAATCTGATCCCTGGTTATCATGGCTACCACCCCCTCGTATGCGTATTAAAACCGTAAATAATGCGTATTAGCCTTTATGCGTATTAAATCCGTATATAATGCGTATTATCACTCTGACGAATTTGTTGCAGATGTTAATGGTGTTTTAACTTCGCAACCGCTTCGTGATAATCGTCGCACCCGGCCGCAAGCATTTGCTCAATACCGAGGAGTACCGCCGCTATATGGACACAGATATCGTTGCCAGTGGAGCCGCCGCATGAACACGAATACTCTTGAATAAACTGATCCTCATCAAGGACAACTTCCGGCAGCAGGATATCGTCTTCAATCGAAATGAATGCCTCGTATCCGTCTTCAAAATCTTTTAAGCTGAAAAAGTCATCGCTTTTCAGCAGTGCTTCCGCATCCGCGCGTAAAGCGGGATCAATAGATTTAATCATGTCTTGCAGTTTCATAGTTGAGATAATTCCTTTCTTAAATATTGGACGCAGATTTTAAGCTTTAAATCTGCTTTTCCCCAGATAGTTAAGGGTAGTTTTGCTTATTTAACCTATTATTGTTTTAGTTAAGCCAAGTTTTGTCGCTTTTTACGCTCAATCAGCTCTTGAAGCTCCCGCCTGTCTGAAGTTATAAGCTCTTTCTCAAGCTGGCTCGACTTAAATTCCACGGTTATATTGTTGTTATTTGTGGAAATCAGGCCGTTGCCACGCTCAAAGTGGGTGATCTCCATTACCTCCGCCTCGGACAGGTTCATAATGGATTGCACACGCTGCGCTTCCTCATCCTCCAGATTGAGCACGATTTTAGTTTTGGAATTGTTGATGATCCCCTTGCCGTACTTGCCGTCGTCCAGTGCGAAAAAGTCGTTCAAATCCTGAGTGGCGCAAATAGCCGACCCGCCGTAACCTCTGATAATTTTGAAAATCTCCAAAACAAATTCAGCCGCCAGCCGGTTAGACGAGGCGCCGATCAACTGCCATGTTTCGTCCACAAAAATCGCTTTTTCCACCGTCCGGTCTTCTTTTGCTTTCGACCATACATATTCAAGCGCCACATACATACCCACCACCAAAAGATCGCCGGTAAGCTCGCTGATGTCCAGTACCGTGTATTTGTTCTCCAACGATACGTTCGTCTGCTGATTAAACGTACTGGCGGAGCCGTGAACCAGGCGGTTCAGGATATTAGCCAGCCGCTTCGTTTCGGTATTTTTCTTCAGTATTTCGTGCAGGTCGCCTAAAACGGGCATCTCACGGTATCGACCGGGGTTTTCGGAATCTTCCAATGTTTCGTTGTTGTGGGTGATGCCCTTTAGTGCGTAGGTTTTTATCATGGCGTCGTCAAGAAGCTGCTTTTCTTCATGGCTCATATCCGGTATCAAAAGCGAGAAAAAGATGTGCAGGCTTTGGATTTTGGTCGCCAACTCCGATTTTTCAATGGCGGGGCCGTCCAGCAGCTCCGAAACCGTCCTGTCGGCGCGGCGTATTTCCATCACGTTAATACAGTTTTTAGACGCCGGGGATATCTGGATAAATTCTCCACCTATATTCGAACAGGCACGGTGAAATTCGTGGCCTTTTAGAGGCGCGATGATAAATATTTGTGTGCCTTTGCGCCTCATCCTGAGCGCCATTAGCTGCATCGTAAAAGTCTTTCCCGCGCCGCTGGTGCCGAGTATCGCCATATTAGCGTTCTTGTAGGTGCGGCTGTTGAAGATATCCACGATAATCAGGGAGTTGTTGTGCTTGTTGACGCCGAGCAATATGCCGTTGTCGTCGCACATCTCGTAAGAAGTAAACGGATAACAGCTTGCCGCGCCCATCGTCAGCGTATTCCGCTTTGATCGCTCAAATAGTTTCTTTTCCAACGATACGAGCGGCAGCGCCGATAAAAAAGCCTGCTCCTCACGAAAAGAGCAGGACACGACATCCATATCCTGTGACAGCAATAATTTTTTCATCTCGTTGGTGCGCCATTCAAGTTCATCAAGGGTATCAGCCGTAATAGTTATGAGCAGGTTCAGGTAGTAGAAATCTTCGTTGTTGCCGAGGCCTTCCTTCAAGAAGTAGCCGCTGCGGATCGCGCCCTCGATGTCGTCCCAATCCGTGTTGGTGTCAGAAGCCTCTTTGATTTTAGACCGGTTTATGCGGAGCTGCTGGCCGAGCTTCTGAACGATGCGCTCTTTGGGCTGTTTGCTCAGAAAAATATCCAAATCAATACCGTCCCCGGCGTTTACAAGCAGGCTTAGCCAGCCGGCAGGAACCTGTGTCTTATAGCCGCTTGACGGAATCAACAGGTACGAATGGAACACGCCGTCGATTAGGATGTGGCTCCCGTGCATGAAATCAATGCTCTCCGGGGCGAAAAACTCACTTACCGGGATGTTGTCCGCGCTTTCGGAACCGCCCTGCGACATATATTTGCCGATAACCTCGTTAATGCGGGAGGGCAGCGGCTTGTCGCTGCTTGTCCTCCGGTTGAGAAGGTTATAGAGCACATCGACGGAAAACTCATCCTCGTTTTCCGGAACCAATACCTCGTTTCCGCACTGCCGCAGATAGTTGGCGGCTGTACGGGCCGCGGTTTGGAGCGAAGATATCGCTTCAGATTCTTCGTTGCCCCGCCTGCTTCCGTTCCAAGGCTCGTATTCAAAGATGATAAAAAATCGCCTTGTAACCGCTTCCCTGGAGCCGATCTGCCGGATCAGCCTTGCGTAATCCTCCTGTAAAAGCCGGCACCGCTCATCTGTTTCCTGTTCCAGTTCTTTTCTCACCGTATCCAGATGCCTGTTGATGTCCGCCCGCTTTGTCAGTACCTTGAACTGCATTTTGACAGGGCAGATTTTGAGGTAGG
>Ga0154000_1000009_pt1 | contig 81821 bp, 53 predicted proteins | sample TSNC084MetaG_FD_104674 | JGI IMG/M metagenome (GOLD analysis project Ga0154000, IMG submission 104674) | Attine ant fungus gardens microbial communities from North Carolina, USA - TSNC084 MetaG | ecosystem: Host-associated > Fungi > Mycelium > Unclassified | place: USA: North Carolina, Lumber... | reverse complement strand
TATTAAATATATTTATAATAAATTCCTCATCAATCAAAGCTTTCGCTTATATTCTTAGAGACCGTTTAACCCATAGCAATTTAATTTTTCTATGGAACCCTTAGGCATTCGGTGAAGCATATTTTAATGCTTTTGCGTTACTCATGTCAGCATAATCTCTACTATTATGTCAAGGTAATTAAAAATTACCCTTCATTCCATTTATAGTATGTTCTGCTACCCAGCAAATTTTTATAACGGTTCACTAGGAACCACCTACACTGATAATCAGAGAGGTATACTATTAATATTATTTTGCAGATAGAACATCGGTAAAATACTTTAGACCCGTTAAATTATTGGTGCATCATATATTAAAAAAGACCATTGAGCATTTACGCTTTCTCTAAATGATTGCTGCCTCCAAGCCTACATAATGGATGTTTTCTATACGACACTACCTTATATTCACTTAGTATTTATTTAGGGACCTTAGTTACTATTCTGGGCTCTTCCCCATTCGACTATCGGCCTTAGCACCCATAGTCTGACCCTATATCTTGAATTTATAACCATTGGTTTGATTGCCTTCAGTGGATAGAATCATAATAATCCCCCCATTAAATATAAATTGCATTTTTCAATACAATCCCATTTGTCATAAATAACAAATGGATTGCTAAAAGCAGAGCACTACTTGCTATAATTCAAATATAGATCCTACCTAAATAGGTTTCGCAGAATACCAGCTATCTCCAGGTAAGATTAGCCTTTCACTCCCTACCACAGCTCATCCAGTACTATTGCAACAGTAGTTGGTTCGGTCTTACACCTGGCCATGGTAAGATCACCTGGTTTCGGGTCTTATATATAGTACTTTCCTCATAAATTATAAAAGGCCGGTCTAAACCAAGCCAATAATATATGATCGCTTTCACTAAGTATTATTATAATTATTCCATCCCCTTTACAGGAGATAAATTTTTAATTTTTTACTTGCACTACCTATAAACTCGCTGACCCATGATGCAAAAGGTACGTCGTCATATTATTTTATTTGTTTCATACTCCGACTGCTTATAAGATTATTGATTCAGGATCTATTTCACCAGTTATCTACTTGCTTTTCAACGTTTCCCTCACGGTACTATTCACTATCGCTCAATGATTCATATTTAGCCTTAGAGGATGGTTCCCCTAATTCAGACAGATTATCTTCCATCTTACTTTTTTTTTATAAATCATGTTCCCGGTTGAAACCAAAGAAACATAATTATTTGTTCTTAATTCCATCGTAAACGATAAACGAACAAATTATAATTTAATTATTACGGGACTATCACCCTCTTTGGTATATTTCACTTCCAGAAATTTCATTAATCCCAAAAGCATCTATATGATACCAGGGAAGAAATTAATTATTCATAATTAAATTATATATTATAGCCAGCTTTATGCCGGCAGGCTTATCTGTTTTCGCTCACCACTACTAGCAGAATCTCAGTTGATTTTTTTTCCTCTTATTACTTAGATGTTTCAGTTCATAAGGTTGTTTATTTATTTAAAAATTTTTGGTTTCCCATAGGATAATCCTAGATTTAGCTAAGCTTGAAATTATTAGCTAGGATATTTGGTATTTATACCTCCTTTATAATCATTGGCTAGTCATCCTCAATTAATCTCTTTATTATCTTGAAAATTATTTTACATATCAATACTGTTATTTTTTTTATTCATTGTTTATTAACCTTTTCTTCTTTATAGCTATTTTTATTAAATATATCTACCTAATCTGAAACTGAACCTTTATCCTTTTTAAGAAAAGGGCCTTAAACTGTTAAAAAACAATGGCTTTTAATTGTATATTAAATTTATTGAATATTTAATATATATGCCCGGGCCCTCGATTTTTAAAATTTGTTAAACTTATTATTATTTAAAATTTGAATTTTAATAATATTTGTTTAAATCTACTTATCTTGAAAATAAAAAATAACAATATTATAACTACCCCCAAAGGGAGTGGTTCATTCCCCCCCCAGTATAACTAATAATTTTAGTATCCTCGATACCACTAACTTCGAGAAGGGGCCGGGCTTTATTTATCAACAATCTCTAACAGATTTATTTTTTTTTCAGAAATCCTATTCAGTATTTTATTATTTGCTGAAATTATTAGGACCCCCTTCCCTCTTACAATTTAGGTCTTCTGAAAAGTAAGCTAAAACAGACGAAAATCCTATGTTTGGTTAAAATCATACTCCTGATTCATTGACGAAAATTAGTTTAGCAAAAAGTAAAAAAGTTTTTATATATACTAAAGATTCTATTTTAAATGAGATAATACTATTTAAATCTTTTGATAATTATAAAACAGACCCCCCGCTTCCAAGTTTTTAATTTTTTATATTAAAAACATTTAAAATAAAAAAGGTCGCGCAGGGGAGATGCAACAAAATATTTTGATTACAGTAAACATACATTATCTAATTATGTAGATAAAAACAAATTATACAAAAAAAAATAACTTTTATTTATCGACGCCGTCGATGGCAATTAATAATTCGGCCTCCGGTCTTTATCAATTAACAAACGATCCATGGGCTGTTCCAGTGTTCTTTACTCCTCCAAAAGGTGCCGGTATTACAACTACAACTATTCTAGAGTGGACAATTACATTTTTCTTGTATTCATACCTTCTCCCCCGCAAGCTTACGAAGGGGAAAGGTCTATTAACTGTACAATCAGTTAACATTCCACCCGCTGTTATAGCTTAATGATAAAGCTAGTTACTGTTAATAACTCGATAGAGGTTTGATTCCTCTTAACGGCTTTTATTTTAATATATCTGCTCAGATAAGCCTTTGTAGGGTCTCGGGAGAGGCTTAGCATTATATTATTAAAATATAAAGCTAAGTCTACCTCAGTGAACTTTGCATTATTTTTATAAACAAAACTTCTTAAGGGAACGCTCTCCTTAAGAAGCATCCTTTGGGTGCTAAGTCCACCTCCAGTAAATTTTGCATTTTATGCATTAACATAAAAAGCTTTTGGCTGGTAACAGACTATTTATCATAAACAAAAATGTTAGAAACTGAATCTTATTAGAATCATCTCTTCCTTTCTTTATAAACTTATAGGAGAAAAAGGGAGGTAGTTGTTATTATTTTCAGAATACTAATTAAAGACCTCACTTATCATCATATACATTATCCCAGATAAAGGGTAAATAAATTAAAATTTTACTAATCGGGGGTTATATAGTTATCTTTAATCTAAGATTAGATTATTTTTTTAAGCTAATTATTATCCAGTAACCTAATATCGAAAAAAAAGCTTTTTTAAGAGCATTGGTTTCCATTAACTTATTACTTCCTGCGCGACCCCTTTTATTTTAAATGGAATGTTTTTAATATAAAAAATTAAAAACTTGGAAGCGGGGGGTCTGTTTTATAATTATAGCAAACGAACTTTAAGAAAGGACCCGAGGGGAGGGGTCCGAAAAAGACCGGAGAGGGTCCAAACAGGAATTAAACCTTTTCACTTAAAAAAATTATAAATAATTATGAATTAGACATATCGATACTGTTATTTATAATATATATGAATTAGACATATTAACAATAATTATGAATTAAACATATTTGAGGGGGGTGTTTTAGATTTTTTTATCTAAAGTAATAATTATAGGCCCAAGCATTGCAAGTAACAATACGAATGAGCAAAGTATTAAATATAATCCATATGAAGAATACATTATATTACCTATAGCTTGAATTTGTTCGTAATTCACAAAGATGTTATTATAGATAGTATTATATCCAATATTGATATAATTATCTGTAGTAGTATTTATACCTGAATTTAAGAAATTTAATTTATCAAAAAGTGCTGTGATTAAATAAATTTGATCAATTGATTTAGTTAAAGAATTTGATAATATAATATAACTTAATGAAGCAGCTACAACTATAGCTAAAGGGAAATTTTTACTATAATCACTACCTATTTCGTGAAGTTCAGTTAAACGCACATTTAGCATCATAATTACAAATAAGAATAAAATAGCTATAGCTCCTATATATACCATTATGTATGATAATGCTATAAAGTTAACACCTAATAAAATTAAATAACCAGCTATATTTATAAATACAGCAATTAAAAATAATACGGAGATAACGGGACTTCGAGCTGTAATTACCAATATAGCTGATAATACAGAAGTAAATGTTAATAAATCTAATAATATATTATTCATTTTTTTTTTATTTAGAGCTCCCTTTACGGGTATTGGTGAATTGATAATTATATCAATAACCAAAATATATAAATCCTAGCCTTAGATAATTATCCTTTGTTCTTTGCTTCCAGTATATTGGCTTCGCTAAAAAGAAAAAGATTTCGCTAAATCCCTTTATATAATTATATAAAAATAACTTTTTACTAATTCGCTCCTATAAGAGGAATAGACGGAAAGGTTTTGCGAAAAAAATAATAATCGATAAACGTTATCATTTCACTATATAAGGTCTTAGAGATTTTCCTGCCGGCATGATCATTCTTAAAAAAAAATATATCTATCTGAAAAAACAAATTGGTATTTTTAGTTTAAAATTATCCTAGAAGAAGGTCCTGATCTAATATTAATTTTATTAACTCGCTTCGCATGCGGGATTATTTGTTTTCCTCCCCTTCATAAGCTTTATCCCTCCAGGGTAATGCAAAGTTTATTAAAAATAAACTTAGTTTTATATTTTTATAAAGCGGAGAAAAAAGGAAATTTTCCAAACAAGTGAGGATAATCATTTTGCCCATAGAACATATGTTTTATGACAAGCCTTTAGATTTGGAAGGTAATTTTCCGTTATTTCCCTGGCTAGATCTTTGACAAAACTTGAAGAGTTATTGTATAGAAAAAGCTTCCGAGGCGTTAATTGTTTTTAATAAATTCTTTATTAATATCCGGGGTAAATCTTTTTATCATAAGATTTATTTTTATAAATATAGTCATATATCTATCTGGTGAGAACGCAGAGATTTGAACTCCGATAATGCTAGATAAAAACTAGTTACTTTACCAATTAAGTTACATTCTCAAAATTGATCCCTCGCTGGTAATTTTTAAAGTCCGGCTCCATTATAAAGAAGAATCAAACCTTTTACTTAAATTTAATACTAAGCTATAAACTATCTATTTTTCATTTATCAATATTGTATTTATGTATAAACATAAATTACCTTATGTAATCTTTAATAAGAATAATAGAAAATGTTCTATAATTCAGTATATCAGACTGTGTTATATAATAGGGGGTGTTAACGTGTGACCGTTGCCACATGAGATAGTTTCCTTCTATTTCTCATTTTTTAAGTTAACTTTTCTAAAATTTAAACATAGATAATAACCATTGTTTTTTAAATATTAAACCTTTTCTAGCATATTTTATAATAGTAGAATGAGTAACATTAAAAAATTTTCCTGCTTTAAAAGCTGAAGGGAAAGTATTGATAAGAGTAGATTTGTCTAAAGAATAAACATAAATACTTGTACCATTAGCTAAACTCATTTTAGCTTTAGTCCCTACTGAATGAGATTTCCCAAACATTGAATTTTCTCTCCTACCATGGCTACGCTCATTAAATCTATTAATTTTTTAGCATGAGTTTTTCCAAACATAGGATTTTTCTCACCAGACAAAGCTTCACTCATTTTCGCTTTAGTCTCTATTGAAATTAATTTACCTATATTAGCTTGACTTAGTTTTGCTTTAGTATCAGGAGAATGCGATTTTCCAAACATAGGATTTAATTCACCAGTTTTTCCAAACATGGGATTATTATTACCAATTTTCACTTCATTCATTTTTACTAAAGTAGCCTCAGTATGCTGTGCTCCTAAACGAGATCCTGCAGTTGGATTAATGTTATATTTAGGCTCAAGAAAATTAATATAAAATTGTTCTCGTAAAAGAATCAATTCTCGTGCTTCTTCTTTGGATAGATTTGTGATAGATATATACTCAAGAATCTCTAAAGAAAACGAAGAATATCCGTGCATTTGAAAAGCATTACAAATATACATAGATTTATTCTGTTCTAAATATTTTTTATTAAAATAATACTTTAATCGTTTAAATAAATCAAAGGCAGAACCTACATATATTTTACCTGATTCTAAATGTTTCCACTGATAGATCCCAGCTTTTTCTTTATTATCTTTTAATATTTTAGATTTTTCTGTCTCAGCATTTGAATAAACTATAACAGGTACAATTGACAACAATACTGAAAAATCAAGGATTTCTAATAAATTCGTATTGTATGTAAAGATAAAATCCATTTTTTTTTAAGATTTAAAAGTGAATTAATTTTTAATTAATAACCTTTTAAGCATAAATCCTAGCCTTAGATAATTATCCTTTGTCCTTTGCTTCCAGTATATTGGCTTCGTAAAAAAGAAAGATTTTATCAAATTATGATAAAATTAATGATAAGGTCTTATACATTATATGCCGATATGATTTTTTAATCTCCTTCGCAAGTCTGTGAGGAAAAAAAGATAATCAATACTAATTTTTCGCCCATCTCCATTATGAATTTAATGATGAGAGTTAAGTTTATGACAAAAATTAAATTAATCTAAATAGTCCTTAAATTAAATATTTAGATTAACCAATTAAACATATATTTATGATTAATTAATATTAATATTCGGTATAATGTTTTATATCATAAGATTTATAGATATATATATAGAAAAGATACATTAAATGTATCTGATGAGAACGCAGAGACTCGAACTCTGATAAGATAAGATAAAAGCTTACTATTCTAGCCAATTGAATTACATTCTCAATTAAAAATTAAAAAAATTATACTCCTGTTCGGACCCCTCCCCAGGGGTCATAATTTTTAACAATTACTAATAAATCGGCCTTCGGCATTTTTATTATAAAAGACTTGAACATTTTTATAATAAAAGACTTGAACATTTTTATTCATATAATTTTAATAATCTTATAAAAACAATTTCTAATACTTTTTAATAAATGTTAATTGATTATAAATAAAAGGTCAACTTTGAAAAAACTTTATATAAGTCTTGGGGTATTTATTAATATTAAGACTATTAATCGCCCGGGGATTAAATCACCCACGTAGATCCTTTAAAGAATCTATCAACCCATTAGTTAGGTGATTGACTAGTACCCGTCCGGGATTCTAATTATAAACATTAAAACTTATAACTATAATAAACAAATTGATAAAATCCATTTATTTTAAATAATTTTACATTATTAATATAACTTAATACTATATTTTACTATCGTACAAAAAAATAAATTATAAAATTTATTATTTAAATTAACAGAACCCCCGGAGAATCCGAACAGTGTTAGTTATATATTATAAAATTATAGTCACATTAGATCAATTTAAGAATTTAATTACACTTTATAACATATATATAATTTATATTTTATATTTACCAGCTTCCTGTCCTCCGAAAATAATATTATTTAAAGTCTGGGCCCCGCTGACCCTCGTAATTATTTTAATAAACCATAGAGTTAGCTAAGTTTATTAAAATAAATTTTGCATTACATATTTTTTTAATTATAAATTAAATGAAAAAATGATTGAGATTATTCTTAACCTATTATTTATTCAATAAATAATATAGTAAGTGGAATATTATATGACTTCAATCGGAATTGAACCGATAATTCAACTGTGATGGAATTGTTATTATTTTGACTCCAACCGGAATCGAACCGGTAACTTTACTGTGAAGGAGTAATATTTTATTTTGACTTTAACCGGAATCGAACCGGTAATTCTATTGTGAAGGAATAGCATCTTAACCATTTGATCATAAAGTCTTATTATTATATTAATTGTTTTATAAGCCTTGTAAGAAATTAAAAAAAAGGGGGGGGGAGTTTAGTAATATTATTTACTAAACAAGTTATTTGTTAAATAATAGTATATTACCCCCTACTATTATAAAATTTTTATTCGTACCTGCTCTAAAGATCTAGATATTTATTTTTTATAAGAAAATAAGACCCATTTTTCTTTAAATATTAAACCATTTCTAAGATATCTTAATATTGTTTTACTATGGGTATTAAAAAATACTCCAGCCATTCGAGCAGAAGGAAAATTATTAATTAATAAACCATCTTTTGAATATACGTAAATTGCAGTTCCTCGAGCAACACTCATTTTTGTTTTAGAATCAATTGAATGAACTTTACCAAAATTTGGATTTTTGTCAGCTATTTTAGCTATACTCATTTTAGCTTTAGTTTTCTCTGAATGTGTTTTACCTTTAAGAGATTCACTAATTAAGATTTTAGTTTCAGCCTTATGAGATTTACCGAATAAATAATGGTTTTCACCAGTTTTAATTTTACTAATTAAAGCTTTAGTAACCTCTGAACGTTTTTGTCCTAAAGAACTACCTGCAATTTTTTGTATATTATATTCAGGTGAAAGTAAATTAAAAAAATGTTGTTCTCGTGAAAATATCAAATTTCGGATATTTTCAGAATCTAAATTTGAAATATCAATATATTCAAGAATAGTTAAAGAAAAAGTTGAATGAGTATGAGAGATTAAGGCTCTAGAGATATAGTTATTCCATTTTTTTAATTTTAAAGGAGAATAATAATCTTTTAATCTTCTAGATAAATCTACAGCTGAACCTACATACATTTTTCCCGTTTCTTTATGAGTCCATAAATAAATCCCTGCTTTCTCTTTATTTTCCGACAGAATTTGTAATCTGTCTGTTTCTGCGTTATTATAAACAATTACCGATTGATTAGGTAAATTTAAATTAAATAAAATTATTGTATTTTTCATATTTTTTATATATATTTTTTGTTCCCAAAATAATATTAATCATCTATTATAGATTTTAATAATATACTTATTTATTTGACACACTTTAAGGTAATATAAGACTTGAGCTACTATAGAGATTTAACTTAAAAACTAATTGACCATGAAGCCTAGTCTAATATCTTATACAGCTTGACCATTTGACCATGGAGCTTAATATTATTATTATATTAATTATTTTATGGACCTTATAAGGAAGATAAGAAGTGGGTGTTAATAATATTTAATTTATTATTAATTAATTTTAATTTATAATGATATATTTATTTCCTATCATTATATTAAATGATTTATATTTATCTCCTATCATTATATTAAATGATTTATTTTTCTTTCCCTATAAGTTTGGGGGAGGGACATAAAAATTAACTTAAAGATATTTCTAAGGAATAGTTCCCGTCTATTCCGTACGACTAACGTTGTACGTTAATGCCTCAGCGGTCCTCTTACCATAATTCAGAATTATATAAATAATAATAAAATAAGTATCCAATTTTATTTAAATCAAGAAGGATAAAGCAATTAATCTAATAATTGTTCAAGTCTTCTATCTACTGTGTCAGATTAATTTCAATTGGTAAAATACATGATTTGTAATCATCGATATGCTTGTTCGAATCAGGCATCTGGCAAATAAATATTATAAGAAACGAAATCGCCGCCCATCCTGGCTTTATTCAAAATATTTTGTAATTTAGTTAACTCCTTCGAGTTAACTCTTCGGAGATCTATTTAGATTAAAAAAAATTAAAATTGACTTAATTTAAATAAAATTAAAATTAGAACATCCGGGCCATTGGGGGGGGGTACGAACAGTTAACATTTTTACAAAAAGTTTTATACTTATTTTAATAAGTATAATGTAAAATATTTTATAGAAATATTTACTATTCTTTCATTAAAAAACAAAAAATTATGTTTAGTAGAATTGATGAAAAACATCAATTGTACGATTCTACACTTTTTATAGAAACTAGAATAAAAATTTGTACTGTTGATAGCTTTTCCTTTTTTGGGACTAGTAAAGCTAAGTTTATTAAAATAAACTTTGCATTACTTTTCTGGAGGTAGAGTTGTATCGGACTTTTGGGGATTTGAAGTTATTGAATTTTTTAATATTAATTATATAATTATCATATATTATATTAAGAGTCGAAAATTATTTAAAATGGATCTACAATTCTTAAATAGGATTCTAATTTATGATAGAAAAATCAAATTAATATATTATTTTTTCTAAATTAACACTTAACGTGACATACCAAAATATAAATAATAATAAGATGTTATATGTAAAAGAAAAATTTACAAAGAAACTTTTATATAAAAGGTTCGATTCTATTCTTTAATTTAAGGGAATGTTGTAATCTAAAACTGCTTGGAATTGAATCATAAATAAATTTCAAGAGTCATCTTTATATGGACAAAATTAGGATTAAAGAGAAATATATATTTAAAAATGGGTAGTAAACATCCTGTGAGCTTAAGATTAAAAACAAAACAAAATTGGGGTAATACTTCATATTATTTTAACTCTAAAAATGAATTACACAATTATTGGGGTGTAGATAAAATAGCTTTAAATGTTATTAAACATTATTTTCAATTTGCTTTAATTTCAAAACCTAAATTTAATAAAGATTCTAATAAAGTTGTTATTAGTTTTTATTATTTTTTAAATTTACCGATATCAAAACGATTCAATCCTTATGGGCAATCAAAAAGAATTCAATCATCTTTACAAGGAGATGTTACAGTTAATAATAAAAATTTATTACCTCTTGAGGCTAAAGGATATTCTAAATTAATATTAAAATTATCAAGATTTTATGGTAAACCTGTTGAATTAAGACCTGTAAGAATTCATTATCCTTATTTAAATTCTTATATTTTAGCACAATATATAGCTATTAATATCCGATTAGGTAATTTTAATAAACTAATGCGAACTTTATTTAAAAAAGCTAAGTTAGTTAGAAATAACAATATAAATACTATTAATTTCAAAGATTTAATAAAATATTCTTCTTTAATTAATAGACCTCAATTTTTATCGGGTTTAAAAATTCAAATATCAGGTCGATTATCTCAACGAAAAGCAGCTAGTCGAACTAGAATAGTTAGAAAATCGATTGGTACTCTAAGATTAAGTTCTTCCACTTCTTTAATCGATGCTAGTAAGTTTAGTTTCAAAGGAAAAAATGGAGCAGCAACAGTAAAAGTTTGGCTTTCTTCATGTACTGTAAATCCATCAGTTAATAAAAATACATTAATTAACACCCCCCTTACACAGCATTCTAATTATCTAATTTAAATTAATAATGTTTCTGCCTCCTGCAAGCTTGGAGAGAGGAATTCTATACTTAATAAATAAACACTCTTGTTTGGATTTCCCCGAGGGATTCTTTAGTTATTATATTAAAAAGTTTATACCCCGGGGGGCTGAAACAGCCCGGAACAATTTCTTTCAATTAAATTATTGAAAAAAAGTATATTTATTTAGCTATCTCCTCCATAAACTTTATTAATTCAGCCTTTAGCGTTCAGACCTCCCCCGTCCTAAAAAAATATAATGCAAAGTTTATTAAATAAACTTAGCTTGCGGGGGACCGGGAAAAGATAGGAGAAACAAACAGTAGGGAAACAAACAGTTTTCGAGCCTCTTTTTTTTAGGTCGAAAACAAACAATTAACTTTTTGAGAACTTTCTTAAATACGATTATAATGTATTTAGTTTTTATCTATCTAAAATATATAGATATTAATAATCTTTTTTAAGCCCGGGCCCTCGAAATAAAAAAAAATGGCTCGTCTAATATATATGAATCTCCTAATTATAATAGGTTAGTTAGCATAATTGGTAATGTATTGGTTTGCAAAACTTAAGGTCGTATGTTCGAGTCATACACTAACCTAATCAGTCCTTTTAATAAAAAAATTTTTTTATCAAATAAAATTCTATATTATAATATACTTAAAACAACAAGATCTTTGTTAGGTTATAAACATTCCCCTTCACATAAGCTTGCGGGGACCGGAGAAGAAATCAATATAACAAAAATAAGTAAAACTGTTCGTACCCCTGATGGGCTGGGTGCTCTTAGGGATTTAATTCATTTAATATATGGTAAAATTATAGTGAAGAAACTAAAACAAAGCTTAGTAAAATATATATACGACCTTTTATATTGATACGATAAATTCAATGAATTTTTATAAATCCTGTTCGGACCCTATGGGGTTCTATAATAATTATTCATATATAGCTAAAGAGTTTAATTGTAATAATGTTACAATACCTTATTATCAATATATCTATTCAGCAGTAGCAATTAATTACTGGTTGGGTCAGTAGGTCTGAATAACCCTTAGGCTAAGGGTGATAAACTATCATCGCATAAACATAATATATTAATTAAAAATATTTTTAATCCTAATTGGTAAGGTAGTATTTATATTTAAATCTTTAAGTTATAAAATTTTCCCCAAAGGAGTTACATTCCTGGGGAAGCGTATTATAAGATAGAAAATGAATCTTTTTATTTAGAATAGAAGGGAGCTTTTAATATAAACACTCTATTTTTTTCTTCCACAAGCTTGCGAGAAGGAATAAAACACTTAAATGGATTTGTATTATAATCTTGAATTTAAATGATAATAAAGATAAAAAGATCGGTCGTTGGGAGTCTTATTTTTGCATCTTTGTTGTTCCTTAAAAATCCCAGGCAATTTATAACTGTTCATACCTTCCGGATGCTATTTTTTTTTAATATTCATTCATATCTTAAAAAATTTATATGATAATAATATTGATATGTAAAAATAAATAGTTTATAGTTTGGTAATTATTTTTAAAATAAGAGGTTCGATTCCCCCCCCCTTTATTAAATATTATTGTCTAATTTCGAGGGCCCGGGCTTTAGCACATAATAAAAAAATGTTCATATATTCTTTTAATACCCTTTCAAATGAAACTACATTATATAAATCTTTTGATAATTATACAGAAACGGCAAAATATCTTGAGTGCAGTAAACGTATATTATCTAGATATATAGATAAAAACAAGTTATTCAAAAAACAATAAAATTATCAACATTCTTAATAACCTAAGAATATTATAGTAAAGTTTAAATAAATTTATATGAACACCACTCCTCTATTAGGGACTTCTGAAAAAAATAATAATCAGTTTGTAGAGTGGGGAGTTTCTTAGATTATTATAAGCCAGATTCAGTACAAATTATTTCTCGCTCCCCCCCCTTTGTGGGGAGCATATAAATTCTTCCCTCTTTATTCTCCGGCTCTCCGCAGACTTGCGGGAGACAAAAAGAGAAAAGTAACTCTTTGAGGGATAGTCTTATTATAGAATTAATGAGAATTATGACATAACGTACTTAATAATAAAAATGGATTATATTAAGTTTTTGAAAACATTTAGCTCATATTATATTTTTAATTAAGTTATGTCCAATTACTCGGGGAATTCATCTTACTCTTAAAGAGCTAAACTATAATAGGTCTTATATTAACATTCTTTAGACTTTAAAAGACCCCAGGGAGGTCCGAATAAAATTTATGTTAATCTTAAAAAAAAAATAGTACTCGGGCCATCGGGGGTACGAACAGTAAAAAGATTTGATTTCTTTAAAAGTACCTCAATTTTTTAATGATATATTTAAATATTATATTATCCCCGTTCAGAAAAGGTATATTAAATTTATTATAAATTTAAAAAATTATGAATAATATTAAAAAGACACTTTCCTATTATAAGATATTAGCCGGATAATCAAAAAAAAAATCCGGCCGGGTAAACTAAGAAAAATAAAACGTTTTAGCTTTCCTGAGAATGCATTCTCCTTTATGGAGAAGCTCTTTTTCTAAAAAAATGAATAAGCTTTCCCTCTTATAGGGTAATACAAAGTTGATTAAAAATAAATTTAGCTAACCCTTCGGGTCTAGGAAAAATATATTTTTTTTCAATTTCTAGAATAAGTGTTATAATTATAATAAATACGTGATAATTATTCTCCCCAAGCTTAGGGAGAGGCATAATAATTTAAAATAGTTTTATACTATTTCTAATCTTTAGGAGACAATTATTCTTTTAAAGACTTAACTTAGCTAGTTTTTTTTCTTAGTTTTAGTATTCTGGACTTTCCTTTAATAAAATCCTAAGAAAAGACAAGACAAAACTTGTCACTTAAATTTTAGTAAAAGTTCCTGGTAAAGTATTTTTATCTTCTTCCCGCTGGCTTGCGGAGAATAAAAGATTAATACAATTTTTCATTTGAAAGGTCTAAATCCATGTTGATATAATCAACGAGAACCCTCCGAGGGGGTCCGAACAGGATTAATGTTGCTAATATAAATCTCGGAATAAAATAGCAGATCATTTTTTTCCCGGCTCCTGCAAGCTTATGTGGAGGGGAAGAAAAAGTATTTAGGAAATAAAAGAATTAAACTTTCACTATCTAAAATTAGGAAATGACAGAATTGAACTATCACCTATTTGGTGTAAGCAAATGGCTCTACCGTTAAGCTAATTTCCTATTATTATTAAAATTCTTAATTTTTTTTTAAGGTCACTTATAAAATATAAAAAATAAGAAAAAGGGTATTAATTACTAAAATTAACCATTAAGCAAATTAAGATATACTGTACATTAATTATTATATTATTTAGACGTATTTATATATCTTCCTATATTTGTGCTATGACAATTTTAATATTTCGCAACCCTGGGCCCCCGGGCCGGTCCTCGAAATTTTTTATGTTTTTGTTAATATTTTTTTTAATTATATTCGAACAAATTAACTAAAAATTAACAATACTAGACCTGGAGGGGCCATTTACAGTCGAGCCCGAGCCCAAAGGGCTAGAATTTTAATTTCCCGCAAGCTTGTGAGAGCCCGGGAAAGAATAAAAAGATTTTATCTTAATGATAGTCTACTGTTAAGATCTTTTAAAATCCCTTAAGACATTTTATCGTTAAGTTAATTTGAGGGAGCCCGGATTATTTATTATTTATACCCTTCAAACATAAAAATAGAAAGACTGATCATTCAGCCTTAAAACGATATTATATATTTATTTTAATTCCTTCATTTTCTACTTTATAAATAGAAATATTAATCTTATTTTTAGGTATTGTTTGAGTTTCTGATGGGTCAAAACTTTTTTCCCGCAAACCTGCGGGGCCGGGAAATAAATAATAATGAAAAGAGTACTTAAATCCTTAAGATTATTTTAGTCTTGAAGAAAAAAATTCTTTCCCGACCCCCATAAGGAGGGAGAAGTTTAAATTAAAAAAAAGTCATTAAGAAGAATTGAACTTCTATCTAAAAAGTATGAATTTTTTGTTTTAACCGTTAAACTATAATAACTATTTATTATATATATATAGTTTGGGGGGGTGTTAGTTTATTATAATTTAAATTTATAAAGGGATTAATTAACAAATTAAAAAGATTCCACGCTAATAGTATATTAACCCCTACTATTATTCCTTACTATTATTCCTTACTATTATCCTTTACTAAAGAAGATAATAAAATCCATTGTTTTTTATATAATTTATTTTTATCTAAGTATCTAGATATATTACGTGTGCTACAGTCAAAATATTTAGCAGCTTCTATACAAGTATTAAAAGATTTATATAGTATAGTCTCTTGAGTTTCTGAATTTAATGAATAAACAAATACACTCTTACTCATTGAGTTATTTTCACCAGATAAAGCTTTACTAATCTTAGTTACAGCGTCAGGAGAATGTGATTTCCCAAACATTGGGTGGTTTTCACCCTTTTTAGCTATACTAATTTTTTCTATTGATTCTACAGTATGTTTATAGCCTAACAAGGATCCTGCTACCTTAAGAATGTTGTATTCAGGTAAAAGCAAATTTATATTAACCTGTTCTCGTTCAAGAATCAATTGACGTGCTCCCTCTAAAGATAAATCTTTTATTTCAATAAATTCAATAATTGTAAGAGAGAAAGCGGAATGAGTGTGATGAAGAAGAGCTCTAGAAATATAATTATTCGCTCGTTTTAAATATAAAGGAGAATAATAATCATTCAATCGTTTAGATAGGTCCACTGCTGATCCAACATAATTTTTACCTGATTTCTTATTAGTCCATAGGTAAATCCCAGTTTTGTTTTTATTATCTGACAGGATTTGTAATTTGTCTGTTTCCGCGTTATTATAAATAATTACTGGTTGATAAGGTAAATTTTTATTAAATAAAATTATTGTATTTTTCATATTTTTTATATATATTTTTTGTTCCCAAAATAATATTAATCATTATAAAACAATATTTAGCTTATTAAACCAATATTTGGCTTATTAAAACTAACTACTTTATAAATTATTTTAATAATATACTTATTTATTTGACACACTTTATGGTAAGAATATACAAGACTTGAACTTTTTCAAAATATTTTATTCTTTTACTATAAGACCTAGTCTTATATCTTTTATGTCCGGACATAAATTGATTATAAGGTCATCGGGTAAAATATAATTTATTATATTAATGGTCAAAAACTCATATAATTGTATTATATATATATAGCTAAAATGGGTTCTAGTCTAACTGGCAGGACACTTAAATTTGACTTAAGAGATTGGTAGTTCGAATCTACCGAACCCAGAAAATAAAGTTCCAAAAAGATTTTCCCTCGGAATGCATCCCTTTCTGAGGAAACTCATTGATCAATTTATTATTGAACCCTTAGTCAAATAAATAAAATATCAGAGACCGAATTATAATAAGCCGATTGAATTCCCAATAAACTCGTTTCTAGTTAACTAGGTTAAAAACTGATTTTATAAGTTAATTTAACTTGATTAATTTATCAAGACCCCCGAAAGGGAAGACATAAATATTTTGGAAGGATCGTCATGGGCAAGACAAAGTATTTGCTAAATCCTTAGAGATTCCTCTTTGTGGGTTCGAATCCCTCTTCTTCCGTTTATTAATAAAATTATCCAAAAAGTCCCACTAGGGACCATTCCGAAGGTGGTTTATTAACCTCCAAAACTCCTGATGAGTTTCCTCCGGTATGTTGGATAATTATTTTTTTTCAGAAGTGTCTATTATTATTTTTTTCAGAAGTGTCTATTATTATATTTTACAGAAATCTCTATAAATATATTTTACAGACTAGTAATTAAAACTCGGCACTGATTAATTAGCTAAGTTTATTAAATTAATCTTACTATTTAAAATAAATATTATTCCTATTATGGTATAAACGTAATTGACTACCATGACAATAAAGGGAGTTTTAATTATTTGTTTAACCAAATATTATTCTAAATAAACTGAGTTAATCATTATAGATTAATATTTTCTATCAAAAATTAAACTAAATAAAAACATGATTAATTAATTAAATAAATAAAAATTCCAAGGTCAATTACCAATCAATGGGTTGGTAAATGCTTAAAAGACTTTACGTGGGTGATTTAACACCCCTGGGCAATTAATTATTTAACATTTTCTTATTATTGTTTATATAGAATATTCTAAAATTAAAATTGTAGCAGATTTTATGCTCACCGCAAGCTTGTGGGAGAATATATAATTTATATTTTATTATTTTATTCAATAGATAATATGGCTACATTATCATGTAAATCTCGCATTTTCATGGGGGGCATAATCAGGTATTTAACTAAACTTCATACGAGTATTATCATATTATATATTATTTTTATTTTCCCTGCAAACCCCCCCCGCAAGCTTGCGGGGGGGAGGGTATTCTTATGTTATATATAAACGGGTCGAAGCCTAAAGGTTTGGCGTTTAAATTGGGTTTAAAAACTAGTTAGTTCGATTCTGACCGACCCGAAAATATTTATAATAGGTCCCAGTTTTTATATTCATATATAAAAACAGACCTTCCTTAAAGAGGATGGTTAACTCTCGCTCCCCGAGGATAGACCTCCAGGCTACCAATTTTTAATTTTTTAAATTAAAAATATTTTAAATAAAAAAATCGTCCCCAGGGAGTATAAAATAAAAGGGACCATGAAGGGGAGGTTATTTTAATTATTTTTTTTTTTATAATAATTTAAACTCCTCCGGTCTTTTTTTATTTTTATTTTATATATAAATTAAATTATTGGGTGTTAAAATACGACATTAATCGTATCGAATAGTTCCCTTCTATCCCTCATTATCAGAGTTAACTTTGATTAGTATCTATAAAGGAAGTAGATAATATCCATTGTTCTTTAAATACTTTCCCACTTCTTAAATATCTCATAATTACTTGATGGTCAGTTTCCAAGAATTCTGCAGCCTTTCTAGCAGAATGGAAACTATTAACAAGTGAGCCATGAGTATCATAAATATAAATTATACCTCCTCCTTTAGCTAAACTCATTTTGATTAAAGTATCAGGTGAATGATTATGACCTAACATTCCTCGTGGATTTTTTATACCTGTTCTGTCTATTTTTCTCTGAGCTTCCTTCATATTAGCAATAACATTGTCTGTAAGAGATATACCAAATCTCGGGTGATTTTCACCAGTTTTCCCAAACATTGGATGATTTTCACCTGACATTTTTGCTATTGTTTCCTTTGAATGAGTAAAGCCAAGTAAAGAACCTGCTACTTGTAGTACATTGAATTCAGGTTTAAGTTCATCGAGATAAAATTGCTCTCGAGATAAAAGTTTTTCTATCTTACAATATTCAAAAACAATAAAATAAAAATCTTGTAAATTATATTTATTTATTGCTCTTTGAAGTAGAATATTAGATTTAGATCCGTTAATATGATGATTAAAGCGAATATCTAATGTTTTTGAAGAACCTATGTATAATTTATTATTAGTTTTACAAATAAACCCATAAATACCGGATTTATTTTTTAATTCTTTTCTAATAATTTTTTGAATTTCTGCTAAATGTAAATTACCTATCGATAACTCGATGGTTGAAAAAAATGGTTGTAATCGTGTCATAGTTTATTTTGGACATGTTAAAAATGTTAGCAAGCGCAATTGTCAACTTTTTTAAATTACTATATTTATATTGGAGCACGCATGGCATCCCAGGGTTTCCATCCCTGTGAAATAAATAGAAGATTTAAACTTATAATATAACATTAATAAATAAAGTGGCTATAAAAGTTTTTTATATATCTAATATTAAACACCTATTTGTCGAAATTGGTATACGATGTTGAATTAAAATCAATTGCTTTTTAGCGTGTGAGTTCGAGTCTCACAATAGGTAAAATTAAAAAAAAGAGATCGGGGCACGGATTAGCTCGTAGGGGAGAATTAACCAAATTTAAGTATATTATACTTTACAAAAATGTTGAATTAAAATCAGTTACTTTTTAGTATATGAGTTCGAGTCTTACAATAGGTTATTATTTAAATTTTTCTGAATAAGTTCTTCTTTGTGAAATCGAATAGATAAAGGATGAAAATTTAATTTGTTTTGTTTATTTTTCTATCTGTTCGTATCCGTTTCGGAGGTTTTTTTATATAAAAGAAAACAAACAGTGGATCTATTCGGTCAAAGGTAGAAAGCTTTTGTAATTATTTATTAAATAAAATTTTTTTGTTCGGACCTCTGCAAGCTTGCAGGAAGGGGTCCTTTTTTTTATTTTAAAAAACCAGACAAAAATATAACGTAATATTAAATAAAATAATATTATTTAATTAATAATATTTAATTAATGATATTTAATTATAGAATTTTTAAAGTAGAATTATTATTTAAGTCTTTTTTTAATAAAACTATAAAGTGTGTCAAATAAATAAGTATAAATGTAATCGGAGTTTTGTATGGAAATATAAAGATCCATAACAAAGCTTCGTAGACTTTTGTTTTTAACGTTTGGGAATAAAAAATTTATATAAAAAAAAATGAATTTATCAATTACTTTGTTCTTAATAGGAATTTTAGGGTTCATCTTGAATCGTAAAAACATTATTTTATTAATAATTTCTATTGAATTAATGTTATTAGCAGTAACATTTATGATTCTTATTTCATCTTTTGCCTTTGATGATATTATGGGTGAATTATATGCAATATATATTATTGCTATAGCTGGAGCTGAATCAGCAATTGGTTTAGGAATAGTAATCGCCTTCTATAGATTACGAGGATCAATTAGAATTAAATAATTTTTCTTTCCCTTTCTCTGATGACTTTTTAATTCCTAGAGAAGGGGTCCGTATAGGATCTAATATAATATTTTATTATAGCGTTTTATAAATAAAGAGGAATATAAAAATATATATAAAAATGTATTTATCAATATTTTTAATACCTTAATAGGTTCAATTTTTATCGGAATGTTCGGGCGAAAATTAGGGACTCAAGGTAGTCAATTTATAACAACTTTTAGGTTAATTATAACATGTTTACTGTCATTTACAGCATTTTATGAGGTAGGTTTAAATAATTCTCCTGTATCAGTAAATTTATTTTCAATATCAAATTTTGAATTAGTATATATGTCTTTTATTCCCTTTAAAATATATGAAAATACCGATAAGGAAAAATCTAATATTATAACTGAGAATAAAGGAAAAGCAGGTATTTACCTGTGGACTCATATTTGACTCTAATAAAAAATACGTAGGAAGTGCTTTTGATTTATCAAAAAGATTAAGACATTATTATAACATTAATTATATTATTAATTATAAAATTATTATGATTATTAACAAGGCTTTATATAATTATGATTATTCTGCATTTAATCTTACGATTATTGAACATATTGATGTATTTAATTTATTTAAAAATGAAGCAAAAGTTTTTATACTAATGCGAGAGCAACATTATTTAGATACTTTAGAACCTGAATACAATATATTAAAAGTAGCTGGTTCTTCTTTAGGGTTTAAACATTCTGAAGAATCACGAGCTCTTAGAAGTTAAAAAAATTTAAGAAATAAACTTAGTCTTGAAATAAAAGCATTTATTAATCAAGCTAAAAAAGGAATTTCTTTAACAGATGAACATAAAGCAACTTTAAGCAAAGCTAAAGAGAATATAATTTTTTCTGATACTCATATTTATTTTATGAGTATAGCTAATGGTTTTCAAATTAATGTATATTCTTCTGATGGAATTATATTAGTTGAAAATTTTTCTTCTGTTAGAAATGCAGCAAAACATTTTGATGTTTCCAAAGAAAGTATATTAAAATATGCTAGAAATGGAAAACTATTTAAAAATGAATGGATTCTATCTATTCAATTAAAAGAATAGAATTTTATATTTTATTTTTTATAGCGTTTTATAAATAAAGAGGAATTTTTTTTACACGTTACAATGTATTTATCAATAATTTTAATACCTTTAGTAGGTTCAATTTTTGCTGGATTGTTTGGACGTAAATTAGGGGCTCAAGGTAGTCAATTCATTACTACTTTTGGGCTTATAGTTACGTGTTTATTATCTTTTACAGCGTTTTATGAAGTAGGTCTGAACCAATCGAGCGTGTCAGTAGATTTATTTAGCTGGATAGACTCTGAGTACTTTTTAGTAAAATGGGGATTTACATTCGATAGTTTAACTGTATCTATGCTTATTCCTATCGTGTTTATCTCTTCTTTAGTACATATGTATTCAATAGGATATATGGGAGCTGATCCTCATACACAAAGATTTTTTAGTTATTTATCAGCTTTTACTTTTTGTATGTTATTATTAGTGTGTGGAGATAATTTATTAGTATTATTTGTAGGTTGGGAAGGTGTAGGAGTATGTTCTTATTTACTAATTAGTTTTTGGTTTACAAGAATAGCTGCTACTAAATCAGCAATACAAGCTATAGTTACTAATAAAGTAGGTGATTGGGGAATGTCTATTGCTCTTTTTGCAATTATTTTTGTATTTGGAAATTTAGATTTTTCTAATTTATTTTCTTTAGCTCCATATATTAATACTGATATTTTAACATTTATTTGTTTATGTATATTAATTGGTGTTATGGCTAAATCAGCTCAATTAGGTCTTCATGCTTGGTTACCTACTGCCATGGAGGGTCCTACACCAGTTTCAGCTTTAATTCATAGTGCTACTATGGTAACAGCTGGAATTTTCTTAATGATAAGAACTTCACCATTATTAGAATATAGTAGTACAGCATTAATAGTAATCACATGTTTAGGTTCATTATCAGCATTTGTTTTTGCTTCTATTGGATTAGTACAAAATGATCTTAAACGAATAATTGCTTATTCAACAGCTAGTCAATTAGGATATTTAGGTGCAGTATGTGGTTTAAGTCAATATAATATAGCTTTTTATCATATTATTAATCATGCTTTCTTTAAAGCATTATTATTCTTAGCTGCTGGATCTGTAATTCATGCTATGGCAGATGAACAAGACGTAAGACGAATGGGAGGTTTAGCTAAATTATTACCATTTACTTTTGTAGTAATGTTTATTGCTGCTTTAAGTAATATTGCTTTCCCATTCTTATCAGGTTTCTATTCTAAAGAGATAATCATTTTATCAGGTTATGGACAATACACATTCCAAGGATCTTTTGCTTATTGGTTAACAACTCTTGCAGCATTCTTTACTTCTATTTATACGACAAGACTTTTATATTTAACTTTCTTCTCTATTCCTAACGGTACTAGAAATAATTATGAAAATACTCATGAAGCACCTTTCTTCATGGCAATACCTTTAGGTATATTAGCTGTATTATCAGTAATTTTTGGTTATTTATCTAAAGACTTATTTATTGGAATGGGTAGCGATTTCTTCGGGAATGCTGTATTCATCCATCCAAATAATATTATATTAATTGATGCAGAGTTTGCAATTCCATTATTTATAAAATTATTACCATCTATTTTAACTATTTGTGGATTTATTGGTACATTATTATTCTATGAATTTGTACCAAATATCCTTGTTGAAATTAAATTATCTAAATTTGGTAGAACTCTATACACATTCTTAAATCAAAAATACTTCTTTGATTTAGTTTATTCTCGTATAGTTGTTTTAATCTTAAACTTAGGTTATCTTACTCATAAAACAATAGATAGAGGTACTCTTGAATTAGTAGGACCTACAGGACTTACTAATTTATTTAGTAATACTAGTAAAACTATAGCAAGCGCAGATAGTGGATATATCCCTAACTTAGCATTATATATAATCATGTCTGTTATTACATTAACAGCTTCAATATTATATTTAGATGATGCTAGATTATTATTAGTATTTGTTTCTACTTTATTCTTAATTTCTTCTCGTCATTTTACAATCAAGACAAACTCCCCCCATTTTCCAAACCCTTAGGGTTTGGCTTCCCACTCTCCCCGCAAGTTTATGATGGGGAAAGGATCCAAGGATGCATTCGGTCTATTGGTCGGAAGCTAATTTTTTTATCAAAAAACTCCTTAATAATTTTCCTATTCTTTCAAAATTTTATAGGAAGGGGAGAAGGAAAATAATTTAAGCAATTTATGACCATTCATAAATTAATATATTAATAAGACAATAGCTTAACGTAAAGCTTTCTGCTCATAACGGACACGATGGAAGTTCGACTCTTCCTTGTCTTAATTTACATTTACCTTTATACTAAGGTATATTATATAATATAACGTACAAAATTGTATGTTATTAAAATCTCTAATTTTATAAATAAAGCTATATCCCTTCTATAAAGACGCGGATTAAACACGAATGATAATTTTATCTATATTCTTATAATTATCTAATCATAAGTCTTATGGGTTTATTATTAACGTTCAAATATAATTATTATATGCTTTAAATTTATTAGAGTACTCATTTAGTTAAATATTAAACCCAGAGTAATTATATATTACTGTCTGAAGTGGCTAAAATAGCCTTAGATTAAAAACTAATTTTGTTTTTATTATTTTGCATAAAGTTTTCTTCTTTTCCCTCGTAAGCCTGCGGGGGGCCGGGAAATAAAAATTATAAAAACAATATACTTCCGTAAAGGGGTATACCTTTTTTTATTTTTTGTTTTAATATAACATAGTTTTTTATTATTTTATAATAAAGAAATAATAAATTAAGGAATATAAAAAAATAAAAATATTTTGAAACTTTTAAAAACCCATCCATTTTTAAGTTTAGTTAATAGTTATGTAATAGATTCACCATCTCCTTCAAATATTTCATATTTATGGAATTATGGTAGTCTTCTAGGTGTTGTATTAGTAATTCAAATCGCTACAGGTGTTACATTAGCAATGCATTATGTACCACATGTAGATTTAGCCTTTATTAGTGTTGAACATATTATGAGAGATGTAAATTATGGTTGGATGATAAGATATTTCCATGCAAATGGAGCTGCATTTTTCTTTATTTTCATATATATCCATATGGCTAAAGGATTATATTACGGATCATATAAAGCACCTAGAGTAATGTTATGGTCAATAGGTGTAATTATCTTCTTATTATTAATAATAACAGGATTTTTAGGTTATGTACTTCCTTATGGACAAATGTCTTTCTGGGGAGCTACAGTAATTACTAATTTAATGTCAGCAATACCGTGGATTGGAAATGATTTTGTAGAATTCTTATGGGGAGGTTTCTCTGTAGGTAACCCTACTTTAAACCGATTCTTTAGTTTACATTATTTATTACCATTCATATTAGCTGCTTTAGTAATAATGCATCTTATAGCTTTACACGAGCATGGATCAAACAATCCATTAGGAATTACTTCAAATGTAGATAGAATAAGATTCCATCCTTACTATACTTTCAAAGATTTAGTAGGTCTTTTTGTTTTCTTCTTTTTATTTGCATATTTTGTATTCTTTAATCCAAATTTCTTTGGAGAAAGTGATAACTATATCCCCGCAAATCCATTAGTAACACCTATCTCAATTGTACCAGAATTCTATTTACTTCCATTCTATGCAATATTACGATCAATACCTCATAAATTACTTGGGGTTATCGGAATGGTGGCAGCTATTTTAATCTTATTAGCAACACCTTTCTTAGATACATCTAGAATTAGATCAATGCAATTCAGACCAATTATGAAATTCTTCTTCTGGTTATTTGTTGCTAATTTCTTAATTTTAGGTTGGATTGGTGCGAACCATCCAGAAAGCCCATTAGTAGAAATTGGACAAGTTTCTACAGTATTCTATTTCTCTTACTTCTTAGTAATCTTACCAGTAGTAGGAATTATAGAAAACACGTTATTCGATTTAGGAACTAAATCAACTAAATAGTTTAACACCCCCTTTAATAAATTAACATAAAAATACTTAATAAAATCTTTATGATAATGTTTTTAATCATTTACATTTAAAAATATAATGGACTGTATTGATATTTCGGACTACTCTCATATTAACAGTATTTGCAGGATACACAAATAACGAATTTATTGGAGTGATACCCTCATCTTTATAAATTCTAACATAATATTGACAAGAGTCGTCCGATTCTTATAACTTATTTATACGAGTTCTTAAGCATTGCCTAATGCCCCTGAAAGTAAAATAAACGCGTAGCAGCCCGTACCGGGGTATCGTTGTGTTGGAGTCAATTTCTTTATAATTATTAGTATCAATTTTTATGAGTGGGGGGGTGTTCATTTAATGAAGTAATATGAACTAGAAAATTATCAATTACTATATATTGTAAATAGTATATTAACCCTACTATTTTTCCTTAGTAACTAAAAATGTTGATAATATCCAATTTCCTTGGAATTTTTGACCATTTTGAGCATATTTCAATATTGTAGATTGAGAACATTCAAAATGTATTGCAGCTTTTCTAGCTGAAGTAAAGCTATTGACAAGTGTACCAACAGAATCAAATACAAAAATAGCAGTTCCTTGTGTTGCACTTATTTTCGCTATTGTCTCTGCTAAATGAGTTTTCCCCTTACGAGATTCACTAATTTTAGCTTTAGTTTCTGCTGAATGAGTTTTACCAAACATCGGGTTATTTCCACCAGTTTTGTCTATAGAATTTTGTATTTTACTCATTAGTGTTTTTGATTCTTCAGTATGTTTGTAACCTAGTGAAGAACCTGCAATTTTCAGTATGTTGTATTCAGGTTTTAGCTCATCAATAAAAAATTGCTCTCGAGAGACCAAGATCCCCGTTTCACAATATTCAAATACTACAAATATAAAGTCTTGGATCTTATATTTATTAATTGCTCTTTGAAGTAAGATATTAGATCTAGAGCCATTAATATGTTCATTAAAACGAGAAGATAGATCTATTGAGGAACCAAGATATAGATTATTATTAGATTTGCAAAGAAACCCATAAATCCCAGATTTCTTATTTAATTCTTTTTTAGTTATAGCTTGAATTTCTGCTAAATGTAAATTCCCTATCACTAGCTCGATAGAATAAAAAAAAGGTTGTAGTCGTGTCATTGTTTATTTTAGTATTTTAAAAATGTTAGCAGGCGCAATTACCAAACTTTTTTAAGTTAACTATACCCGCGTTGGAGCTCACATGGCATCCCAGGGTTTCCGACCCTATGCGGTAAACTATAATTCTATTTTAACCTTAAATCAAATTCCCAATATTACTCAGGTAGGATTCTAGATTATTACAATTACATGGAAGGGGAATTTCTAAAGTAGACTTGAACTTTAATTTAAAATTTTAAATTATTATCTTTACTTACCAAAAAAATTTGCCCCTATTTTATATAACTAAGGTGACTAGGTTGAATTAAAAATTCAAAATAAAAAACCGGTGTGATTCATGGTGTATAGACAAATCAGTGAATGGTTCTACGGGTAGGGTAATAGCAGTCGTAGTAGTCCATGTATAAGGGCATTACATCTATTTAGCATCCTGCACTGCTTTTTAGATTATATAACGCAGACTTATAATATAACAAATGACAAACTTAGATATTCAATTTAAACAATGGCTTATTGATAATACGCCAGAAAGAGTTTATTTAAATAGCGCAAAATATAAAGATAATATCTATAATGATAATAGAGGAAAATCTGGTATTTATTTATGGTTTAATAGAATTAACGATAAATATTATATCGGTTCAGCACAAGATTTAACTAGAAGATTTATGCAATATTATAGTGATAAATATTTAACTAAAACTTCTCTATTAATTCATAAAGCTTTTTTAAAAAATACACATGATAAATTTTCTCTTTACATTCTAGAATATTGTGATATTAAAGATTTAATTGAACGTGAACAATATTACATAGATTTGCTTACTCCACAATATAATATCTTAAAAATAGCAGGTTCTTCTCTTGGATTTAAACATACTTTAGAAACAGTAAATAAAATTAGTTTGACTAAAACTGGTTCTAAAATTAATGAAGAACATAATAAAAAACGAAGTAATGCTAGTAAGGGAGAAAATAATCCTTTTTATGGTAAAAATCACACAGTTGAAGTATTAGCAAAATTAAGTATGCAAAAAACAGGAATAAATAATCCTATGTATGGTAAAACAGGAGAAAAGAATATATTATCTAAAAAAGTTTATATATACGAAAATAATGAATCTCCTGTACTTTTTAAAATGTTTTTTTCTTATGCTGAAGCTGCAAAATATTTTAATTGTAATAGTACTACTATCTCAAGATATGTTGATAAAAAAAGAATATATGCTAATAAATATATTTTAACCTCTATGCCTCTTTAAAGAGTGTAATAGGGATGGTTGCTGCCATCTTAATTTTATTAGCTACTCCATTCTTGGATACTTCTAGAATTAGATCTATGCAATTCAGACCAATTATGAAATTCTTCTTCTGGTTATTCGTGGCTAACTTCTTAATCCTTGGATGGATTGGAGCTAATCATCCAGAATCTCCTTTAGTTGAAATTGGTCAAGTATCAACTGTATTCTATTTCTCTTACTTCTTAGTAATCTTACCAGTAGTAGGTATCATAGAAAACACGTTATTCGATTTAGGAACTAAAACTAAATAATAACACCCCCCCTTGTTTTACACCCACATAGAAGGATATAAGAAGAGAAATTTGTGTTTATTGTAACAGTTTCAGCTCGACTAACACCTTTCTGCATCTTTTTTTTTGATTTTATTTACCTTTCTTCTTTTATTATTTAATTTTATCCCTTCTTTTACCTTACCCTTTTTATTTCTTACTCCTTCTCCTAGCGACCGTTTCTGGTCTTTATTTGTCTCTTCCTACATCTTTGTTTGTCTTTTCCTATATCTTTGTTGAGTGTTAACATACAATTTGTATGAAATAGTCCCTTTACCTATTCACTTTTACGATTTAACATTTTCTTTATATTTTCTATTAATTTATTTACTCTATGAGACATTTTTTGGCTTAATGGATTTTCTCTTATAGCTGTTAATACAGTTCTATGAATATCTTTATAATTTATAATTAATCCATTTTCCCGTAAATAGGTATTTTCCCTTATGATATTACCTGTTTAACAGTTCCATCTATCTCTTTCTCGAATATCGATAAATTATTCAATGATTTAAATAACTGAGTTCTTTTAAATTTAATTTTTCACCTTTTTGTATTCTTATTAAATTTTCAAAGGTTAATCTTTTTGCTGATATTTCTCTTTATTTATTATTTCTTCACCTGAGCTTAATCTTAACCCGTATAATTTTGATGATATAAATAATCCTTCATTTATTAACAAATCATTACATTCATCTTTCATGAATCCCAAATCATTGTTAATGTATTTATCCGACAATTTATTTATCGTAATTATTGAGCCTGTATCCGAATAATAAACATCTCCGCATATATCCTTGAATTTATGTATTCGAACTCTTGAATATATCGTTATTTCTGATGCTATCGTTTTATTTAATTTCGTTCATAAGATATTGTTCATATCTAGTTATTGATAATAGTTATGATTAGTTACTTCGATATGTTCTTTAGAGGGTTCTGTATCTTTTATTAATAAGATTGTACTATCATCCATCAAAATTATCCTTAATTTTAATAATCTTTTTTTCACTCTTTTACTTAAATTAAAATACTTTAATGGTTCCATTAAATCTATTTTTAATATGCAAATTATTCGTAATAAAACTCTTCACACTATAGATTCTTTTTTTATATTTATTAGAACCTTAAATCCGATAATTATTATTTTATTCTCTATTACTTATGTTTTTTTTTCAATATAAAAATTTAACTCATGATATAAATTCTAAAATTGTTAAATTAAAAATTTTTTTAAGATATTAGTATTATTTTAAGATTTAGTAAGGCTGTAAAATCCTTATATAAATAAAAAAAAAGCCCCGATAGCTTAGTGGTAAAGTAGAGGTTTGAAAAACCTTTTACGGTTGTTCGATTCATCCTCGGAGCAAATAAATAAAAATCCCAGGGTCAATCACCAATCAATGGGTTGGTAAATTTCTTAAAAGGTCTACGTGGATGATTTAATCTTTCCCAGGCAATTATCTTTCAACAATATTTAATATTAAATAAAAATTAAAATAAAATCAAATTATCTTGTTTGGACCTCTCTGAGGGTTTTACACTTAAAACGAAAAGAAAGGTTAATTATCCTGTAAAAAGTCTCGCAAGGGAACAAAATAAAATAATAATTTAAATAAAAAAGAAATTTATGTAAAAGATAAAAGGCTTTAGAATTAAAATATTCTTTCATAACTTTAATTTAACTACTAATTTATTTGATGTCCGGGCCGAGGGACCGGCCTTTGAATTTTATAGCCTTCAAAAAGACTAAATTTTATCTATTATTTTGTGTTAAGGAATTAACATATATATGTTATTTTATTTTGGTTTATAACCCTAAATAATTTAATATCCCTCCCTCTGGGCCTGTCGAAGTCATAATGATAAAGAGCTTAATATTAAATTTTAGTTTTATTATAAATAATGTTCAAGACTGGTCCAATAAAAATAAAAATGATAAGCACTTGTAACTTAATTGGAAAAGTATAGATCTTCTAAGTCTAACAATAATGGTTCAAATCCATTCGAGTGCTTTATCTAGTTAAGCTAAATGAATTTTCAATAAAAATTTATTTCAAAAAAACTAGACCTTATCTATTATCTATAAGCTTTGATAACTTTGAATAACAGTTTTACCCCTATAAGGGCTTAAGACTGCCTCTGATCGATTTATAAGTTTTTAACTTTTAATAGTTTCCTTAAGAACAGCGTAGTTCTTTCTTTTTGAGTTAACCCTCGAATTATCCTGCAGGTCTACCTCTCAAATACCAAGGGGTTGACCAAAGTTTATTATTAATAAGCTTAGGTCTGGGCGAAAACAAGGGTTCGAACCTTGGTATATAGATCCACAATCTACCGTTCTGCCAATTGAACTATAATCGCCTTATCTATAATATACTATTTATAGCCCCTTTCTTCAGGCTCCGGCCCCCGTAAGCTTTATTCCTTTTCTACGGTAACTTATTCTATGTACAGGATTTATAGGGTTTGATTAAGTCCATCTAGGCTAGATATCCAAAGGAACTATTATTTTTTGCAAATTTTATTTTTAATTAAGCACTTGTAACTTAACTGGAAAAGTATGAGTCTTCGAAACTTAGTAATAATAGTTCAAATCTATTCAAGTGTTCATAATTAAATATTAAAAAATCTCCCCCTTCGCGGGGGGTGTATATCGAAGAATTCAATCTAATGTAAGCATAATTGAGACGTTATAGTATATTATAACCCTACTATAATTATTCCTTAGAAATTAAGAAAGTTGATAAAATCCATTTATCTTTAAATTGTCGGCCATTTTTTGTATATCTCATAATAGTAATATGAGAAGTATCAAAATATTCTGCTGCTTTTCTTGCAGAACTAAAAGTATTTACTAATGAACCTTGAGAATCATAAACAAAAATTGCTGTACCTTGAGTAGCACTAATTTTTTCTTTAGCCTCAGTAGTATGCGTTTTACCGGACATCGGATGATTATTACCCGAATTAGTTAAACTGATTAAAGCTTTAGTTTCTTTAGAAACTATTCTACCAGACATACGCAAACTAATTAAAGTTTTAGTTTTTTCAGAATGGGGTTTATCTAGCATCCCTCGAGGATTATTCTCACCTGATCTATCAATGCTTTTCTGAGCAAAACTCATTTTTGCTTTTGATTCTTCTGTATGAATAAATCCTAGAGAAGAACCTGCTACTTTAAGAATGTTGTATTCAGGTAAAAACGTATTAAGAAAAAACTGTTCTCGAGAGATTAAATCTCCTGGCTCACAGTATTCAAATACTATAAAAATAAAATTATGAAGATTATATTTATTTATAGCATTTTGGAGTAAAATATTTGAGTTAGTACCTTTAGTATGTTGACTAAATCTATTAGATAAATTTATAGAAGAACCGATATATAATTTACCCGTTGTTTCGCAAATAAATCCATAAATACCGGATTTACCTTTTAATTCTTGTTTAATAATTAAATGTATTTCCGTAAAATGTAAGGAACCTATAAAAATTTCTATACTTGAAAAAAGTTGAAGTCGTTTCATGACCTCAAGATTTCGTTGTAATATATTGTTGTAATTCATGTTGTATTTTATTATTAGATCCTATTATTATAAATTTGGGCTTTGAATTCTTTGAATTACCAAATCTTATCTCCATGTACCTCGGAATTTAGGTAACTCTAACATGGTTCTGTAGCATTGAGTAGGCTATTTTCCTAGAACTAATTATAAGTATGTTATAATTACTATTCAGAAGTAGGTAGGGGGATTAGCCGCTTAACATCTGTCAAATTGTTAACTCTCAATATGAGTTGCATCTCCTCATAATATTATGCCAAATATTTGATGATTTTACTTAATTTTTTATTCTAAGCTCTCAGAGCAAAATTTATTAATAAAATTGATCTACTAATCAGTAACTTAATTAGAAGAGCCCAAGAAGGAAAACTATTAATAATAAATCAGAGACAGGGTTTTGATTCATTCAGTACCGAAGGAGTACAAGAAAAGCTAATGGTATTAGGGTGCCACATAAAGTTACTCATATGGTCTTATAGAGAAAATATAAAAGATAAACGTGATCGGTACTACGAATATCAATTATGAAGAAGCCCTAAGTTGGCTAACCGAAGGGGATCCCTTAGTTGGACCCAGAGCGTCGGAATTAGAATTATTAAAATACTTATTTATTTAAGATACTTTATAAATAATGATTAAGAAGACTTGAACAATATCACTAATAAGAATGAAATAGTCCAATTAAAAATACTTTTAACCACTATTTAATTATTATAAACCACTATTTAGAATTATTAACCACTATTTATTTATTTTTAACCAAGATTTAATATATAATAATTTTTAATTTTTAATTACTAATAATAGAATATTTTTTTAATGCCACTTTTTAAAGCTAATATTGGAGTAGTGAAGGAATATATTAAAAACCCTTAGAATTTCTTCAAAACTTAGTAATAGTGGTTCAAATCCATTCAAGTGTTTTTTGCATATTTTTTTACTCTCCCTTGCAAACCTGTGGGGAATAAAATATAAGCCCGGGCCCCGTGGGGCTCTCGAATTAATTTTTTAGGACCGGAGTCCGAATAGATAAACTTTAATATTTATAGTATCGATTTATATCTTATAATTTTTATGGTGATCTCCAAAAGATTATCCCTTTGCAAGCATTATATTTTTAGGACCCGGGTCCGAACGCCAAAAGCCAAATTAAAATTTTATGCAAAATTTATTTAATAAACTTAACTTACGAATGGATGGGGCTTTTTATTGTATATAAATAAGCAGTTATAGGTAAATGGTATACCAGTGCTCTTCCAAAGCGATATTCCTTTTTCGATTAAAGGTAACTGCATTAAAATCTCGGCTAGCAAATTTTGGCTAATCTCCCTTTGCCCGGGATAATGTATATGATGATAAGTAAGGTCTCTAAAAAAAATATTCCTAAAAGAGTAATAAGGACTTAAACAGAGATAAAGAAATAATAATTATTAATATGTTAGTTTCATTATTAGAAGCATTAATTGTAATAGGACCTTTATTAGGTTCTATAGCTTATGTTACTATAGCTGAGCGTAAAGTAATGGGAAGTATGCAACGAAGAATAGGGCCCAATAAAGTAGGATATTATGGGTTATTACAAGCATTCGCAGATGCCTTAAAATTACTAGTTAAAGAATTAGTATTACCTTCAAATACAGATAAAATACTTTTTGTATTAGCACCTATGATTTCTTTAGTTTGTGGTTTATTAGTTTGGACTCTTATACCATATGGTAAAGGTTTAGTAATAGCTGATTTTTCTTTAGGTATTGTAACAATTTTAGCTATATCTTCAGTAGCAGCTTATGGTATTATATTAGCAGGTTGGGCCTCAAATAATAAATATTCATTTATAGGTTCTTTAAGAGCTACAGCACAATTAATAAGTTATGAAGTAGTTTTTGGATTAATAATTTTATTAGTAATTTTTTTTGTAGGTTCATTTAATTTAATTAAAATTATAGAAGCTCAAAAAGCTGTTTGGTATATAGTACCATTATTTCCTATAGCTTTAATGTTCTTAATAGCTATATTAGCTGAAAGTAATAGAGCACCTTTTGATTTACCAGAATCAGAATCAGAATTAACAGCAGGATTTATGACTGAATATAGTGCTTTCCCTTTTGTATTCTTTTTCTTAGCGGAATATGGTGCCATAGTTTTCTTAAGTACTTTAAGTTCTATCTTATTCTTAGGTGGTTACTTAATTCCTGGTATTGAATCAAACGGTTTAATGACAGGTTTATCATTAGGATTTAAAACTTCTATATTATTATTTATTTTAATTTGGATTAGAGCTTCATTTCCAAGATTACGATATGATCAGTTAATGGCGGCAATTTGGTGTAACATGTTACCTGTTGTAATAGCGTTCTCTATTTTAATTCCTTGTATTATCAAGGCATTTGAAATATATTAACACCCCCTTTTTATTTTAAATACAAATAAAATAATTACAAATTCATTACAAAGCCTTTTTATATTTTTTCCCGCAAAATAGATTATTCCCTTCTAGATTTAATCTAGTATTTTAATCAAGAAAGCTGTTTAATAAGTATAGAAAAATTAAACCTTCTCTACGAGATGGTCCCCTAATGGGACCTTTTTTGAAGGTAAATTTTTTTACTTATCTGATTATCAAATTAATTATTTTTATTTATACAAGTACTTTAATCTTGTTTTATTCCTTTTTTGCTCCTTCATTGTTATTAGATTACAGGGTCTTACTCTTTCAAACTCTTAGAGACCTTTAATAAAAGACCTAGTTTATTTTATTAGATATTATAATAATAAAAATAAATTAGTTAAGATAAAATTTATTAGATATTATAATTTATAAATTTATAAAATTTTTACCAATCTAAAAATTACTAGTCTTCTCTTTGTTTGTTATTTCGGAAAAACCCCGAGCCCTGCGGGATCGGGCTCTCGATTAATAAAATAGATACAAAAGAGAGAGGGAGTTGAACAGTTTCGATATGTTCCTTTTGCTTAAAGATTCTTGGATATAATTAATATATCTTTGTCAAAAACTATTTCAATAGTTTATATAGTTATACCTTTCTCAAGGGTTTACATAAACTACATAGTTGAAATTCATGTAGAAATAAAAATGGTATACATAATAATTAATACAACAGTAAATAATTTATTACTAGTAAAAATTACATAATAATAAAACAATTTGTCTTTTAAAGAATTGATTGTATTTAAATATTTATTACCCAATAAAACAAATATCATACTATTTGTACCTAATTTAAATACAGTAGTATCCATAAGAAATGCATTAATAACAGAAGTTCTTCGGATAATTGGTATTTCATTAGAATCCATAGTGGTAGATTCTATATCAATAGTATCAATGCTAACGGTATTAATAGAATCAATGATTCTAGAAAATATATCCTTACTCATTAAATATATTGAATTTATTGGACTATCTTGTAATATATCATTTTCATACAGTTTAGTAAGAATAAATGAATTTAAGAATCTTTCAAGTGTTTTATATTTAATTAATTTTTGAAGATCATTTTCTGATTTAGTTATAGCTAATGATTCTATTTTTTCCATCTCTTCTTTAAGATTTCTATAAATATAATCACCTAATTCATATTACAAAAAAAATCCTTTATTTTATTAAATATATAAAAAATTAAAAACTCGAGAACGGGGGTCTGTATAATTAAAATCGAGGGCTGGTCCAGGATCGGGCAAATATACACCTCCTATATTATTGGTTCTTTACTTGGTTCAAAGTGGCTATAAATATTATATATAATTAATTATTAAATTTATTTTTGTTGTACGAAATTCTTTTTTTTTTTTAAATGTTATCAAAATTTTTTAACTTACCTACTGTTTTCTTAGATGTTGCAGAACCTTGGCAATTATCTTTCCAAGATGGTGCATCACCTTCTTTTGATGGAATTGTAGATCTTCATGATCAAATCATGTTTTATTTAGTAATTATTGTAATCGGAGTATCTTGGATGTTAGGAACAATAATTATTAAATTCAACACTAAAACTAATCCAATAGTGTACAAATATTTTACACATGGTACAGTAATTGAATTAATTTGGACTGTAACACCAGCTTTAGTTCTTGTTGCAATAGCATTCCCAAGTTTTAGATTATTATATTTAATGGATGAAGTAATAGATCCTGCTATCACTGTTAAAGCTGTAGGTTCTCAATGGTTCTGGAGTTATGAATATTCTGATTATATTTCAGATTCAGGAGAACCAATAGCTTTTGATAGTTTCATGGTTCCTGAAGCTGATTTAGAAGAAGGTCAATTTAGATTACTTGAAGTAGATAACAGAGTAGTATTACCTGTAGATACTCATGTAAGATTTATTTTAACTGGTTCTGATGTAATCCATTCTTTTGCTGTTCCTGCTTTAGGTCTTAAATTAGATGCCATCCCAGGAAGATTAAACCAAACTTCAACATTTATCAATAGAGAAGGTTTATTCTACGGTCAATGTTCAGAAATTTGTGGTGTAAATCATGGGTAAAATTAAGCCCCTTAGAGTAGTAATACTTTAATGCAAATAGGGAAAATTGCAAGGAAATCTCTGATCGATGAGATAATTTGCAGCGGAGCTTACTTCGGTAGAATTGAAAAATCAATTTGAAATAAGAACGTTCAACGACTAACAAGTGAGTTTTACCAACAATAATCTTGACACGATAACCCTACAACCAGTTAATTATATTACTTGGTTGATGACATAGTCTAAGCCCAATGGTGACATTGGGATGATAAAGCTAAATACTTTATCGATAATAATAACTGTTATGCCAATAGTGATTGAGGCGGTATCATTAGAAAAATACATGGCCTGGTTAAACGAGCAATTAAGCTAAACTCCCCCCCCTCTCTTTTTTTAATTTAAAGTGGCCATGTATCTTTTATATAATTAATTATTAAATTTATTTTTTTTGTACGAAACTTTATTTTTTTTAACAATGTTAACAAATTTCTTAAATACATACTTTTTTAACTATTTTTTTATTGCTCAATCGGCATATAAAATATTATTTTATGCTCTATTGGCATATATAATATCGGCATGTGAGATATTGAATATCTCAATTTCTTTAAATATGCCAGAGGTCGAATTATTAGAAGGATTTTCTAACTATATTTTAAATATGAGTTTAATACCTTTTTTAACTTCACCAAATCTTAATAGTAATCCTTATATAAATCAAATTAGAACTAAAATTAATACTATTTTATCTAATAATTCTATTAAATCTGAATTATCTGATTATATTCTAACACGAATACAAAGAGATCCTACTGAATTAGTAAAAGAACTTAATTTATCCTCTGTTCTTAATAAAGACCATAAAAGAATATTTTCCGCACCTTTACCTATAGGTTTTACTTCATTATTTGCTTTAAAAGATTTACCTGGAATTTACTTATTTATTTCTAAAAATAAATTAAATTCTTATATAGGTTCTACCATTAATTTATACTTAAGATGTAAAAATCATTACAATAATTCTATCAACGATAAAAAAAAACATCCTAAATTATATAATTATATAGCCAAATATAATTGGAATTCTATGGAAATACAAATTTTAACCTTAAATATTAATCACGAGAAACAATTTATGCTTAATTATCCAGGGTTAGAATTAAATGATGAGGATATTAATTTACTTTATTTATTAACCAGATACGAGTTATTATTAACGGAACAATATTTTATCGATCATTTAAATCCTACTTTAAATATTGATTTTATTGTAAACTGGGGTGGTCAACCCAATAAAGGTTCTACTGGTTATATACACTCAGAAGAACAACGTGAATTAAGATCTATTTCTATGAGAGGAAGAGAAATCACGGAATTTACAAAAAATTTACATAAATTAAATATGGAAGGTACTACATTATCAGATAAAACCCGAGCAAAAATGCAAGATTCAGCTGGTGGGGTAAAAATATTATTAACCCAAATTGATAATGGAGAACAAACTATATACTTAACTAAATCAGCTGCGGCCAAAGCATTAGGATGCTCTATACGTACTATAACAAGAAGATGTGAGGACGGCCAATTATATAAACTTAATAATAAATCATATGTACTATCTTATAAAGACTTATAGTAAATAATTACTCATGCCTATTTATTTATATTTTAAAGTCTAATAAGCAATTTATGCCAATCGTAATCGAAACTGTTTCTTTAGAGAAATACATGGCATGGTTAAACGAGCAATTAAGCTAAACTCCCCCTCCTTTTTTAAAAATTTTATTTATTTTAATTCAATAATTAATGTTTTTTTGTTTTTTCTGAAAAATATAAAACTTGATTAAATGAATAATTTTATTATATCTTCTCTATTTAAAAAATCTTATACTAATTTTTATAGTATAACAATATAAGGACCCCCGGGGAGGGATCCTAACAGATCCCCACAGGGGCCATCTTTAAAAGAAGGTCTTAAATTTTATTACCGGTATAATATAAATAAACACTCTCCAAAATACAAATATAATATCCAATATTTATCATTTCAAATATTCTTATATATATCGCTATACTTTAATAAGTCATGCAAAGGCCCATAAAAATAAATTCATTTAGTTTATAGATAATAAGGCAAAAACTAATAACAAGAGTTTATAATATTTTATATTAAACTAAATGAAGATTAGAAATTAATATCGCCTCAAAGGCGTTAAATATAAAATTACTATGCTTACAGCATTATTTTTTATACCTTTAATAGGTGCTTTAAGTTTACTTTTTGTAAATAAAAATGAATCATTAATGAAACGGATAACATTAGGATCTACAATTATTAATTTTGTAATTTCTTTAGTAATATGGGGGAAATTTGATAATAATACTCATGAATACCAATTTGTACAAGAATGGGCAGAAATATCATTCTGTCATTTTAATGTAGGAATAGATGGTATATCATTATTTTTTGTATTATTAACAACATTCCTTTTCCCTATAATAATATTAACAAGTTGGGATCATAAAAATAATCTTAAATCTTATTTATTAAATTTTTTAATATTAGAAAGTTTATTAATAGCAACTTTTATAGTTTTAGATTTATTATTATTCTATATTTTCTTCGAAAGTATATTAATTCCATTATTTATTATAATAATTAATTTTGGTGATTTATTAACTAAAGAAAAAGCAGGATTCTTATTATTCTTATATACATTATTCGGATCTTTATTTATGTTATTATCTATAATAACAATTTTAATCTTAACAGGAACAACAGATTTCCAAATCTTATCTACTATAGATTTTGGTACAGATGTACAAAAATTACTTTTTGTAGGATTCTTAATCGCTTTTATTGTTAAAACTCCATTAATTCCTGGGCACATATGGCTTGGGTTCGCGCATGTAGCTGCGCCAATAGGAGGTTCTGTTTTACTAGCAGGTGTTATACTTAAATTAGCTACTTACCTAGCTTTAAGAGTTATGATTCCATTCTTACCAGATGCGACATTATATTTCACTCCTCTTATCTACACTTTAGCTGTAATTAGTATAATCTATGCCTCTTTAACTTGTTTACGATTAATTGATGTTAAAGCTATTATTGCCTACTCATCTGTTTCGCATATGGGTGTAGTGGTATTAGGTTTATTCTCTAACAATTTACAAGGAATAGAAGGTGCAGTAATCTTAGGTTTAGCACATGGAGTAATCTCTCCATTATTATTTATAATTGTAGGTGATATCTTATATACTAGAAGTCATACAAGAATTATTAAATACTACAGAGGGATCGCAACAAGCATGCCAATCTTATCATTAATCTTTTTCTTTGCTACTCTTGCTAACATAGCTACACCATTCTCTGGTAACTTTATTGGTGAATTTATGTCATTTGCTGGAGCTTTCCAACAAAACCCAATTATGGCTATATTAGGTGCTACTGGAATTTTCTTAGGTACTGGATACTCAATCTGGTTATTTAATCGTATGTCGTTTGGAGCTGCTTCTAGATATATGTCAACAATGCCAGATATCAATAGAAGAGAATTCTTCGTATTATTACCATTAATAATCGTAAGTTTCATTTTAGGTATCTACCCTAATATTGTATTAGATTCATTACACTTAGGAATAAGTAGTTTACTTATAAACTCCCCCCAAAATATATTACTTTGTTTTTGTCCAAGTTTTATTTTATGCTCTAACAAAACTAAGGATGGATCTCTTCATAATCCGATTTATACTTATGAAAATATAATAGAATCTCGATCTCAAATTCAAAAAGATCTTAAAGGTAAATCTGGTATTTATCAATTTATTAATAAAAATGAACCTACTAAAACTTATATAGGATCCTCTATAAATCTATGGGAAAGAATTAGATATCATATTAGAACCGGTTCTAATACTAACTATACTTATGTATCTTTATTGTATAGAGGAATAGAGAAATATTCCTGGAATGGGTTTAAACTAGTTATTATAGAATTTACGACTAATAATAAAAAAGTATTATTAGAAAAAGAACAATTTTACTTAGACTTATTTAAACCTTATTATAACATTTTAACTGAAGCAGGTTCTCCAACAGGACGTACATTAAGTATAGAAACTCGTGCTAAAATTAGTGCTGCTCATAAAAGAGAAGAAGGAAGTGGAATGTTCGGTAAAACTCATTCAGATGAAACTAAAAATTTAATGAGTTTAGCCCGACAAGCTGAAAATCATCCTCTTTGGGGTAAAAATTTATCAGATGAGACTAAACTTAAAATGAGTATTGCTAAAGGTACCACAATTTATGTTTATTCCCCTGATAAATCTACACTTATAAATACTTTCATATCTGCTAGAAAAGCCGCTGAATTCTTTAATACTAATCATCGTATAATATTGAAACATGCTAAGAATGGTTTATTGTTTAAAGAACAATGGATATTCTCAACTATCCAGTTACCAACTGTATAATAAATAAAAATAGAATGAGTTTCGGTGCAGCTTCTAGATACATGAGTACTATGCCAGATATCAATAGAAGAGAGTTCTTCGTATTATTACCTCTTATCATAGTTAGTTTCATCTTAGGTATCTACCCTAATGTAGTATTAGATTCATTACATTTAGGAATAAGTAGCTTACTTATAAACTCCCCCCAAGATATATTATTAGATTTATCTAATTTATATTTTATTATTATATGATAAAATATTTTATGAATAAATAGTATTCTGAAATCAATTATATTCTAAAATCAATTATATTCTGAAATCAATTATATATTAATAGTAATCTGAAATTCTTCACTATTAATTAGTATTCTAAAATCCTTTACTATATTTAGAATACCCTAAATCCTTCTTTACTGAATAAATTTTTCTATTCTGAAATTTTAATAAATAAAAATGAAACTTTATTTAGAAGGGGGTGTTCATTATTGAATAAACACCGATTAAATCTATAAAAAGTTCATTAAAATTATGAACCCCAATAGTAGAAGAAGATAAATACTAATAACCATACAATATCTACAAAATGCCAGTAAATAATAGCAGCTTCTAACCCAACGTGATGAAAATCAGTAAAATGGTAATTTATAACTCTATATAAACCTACAGCTATAAATATTGTTCCAATAAGTACATGTAATCCATGGAATCCCGTTGTGAAATAGAATGTACTACCGTAAACTGAATCTGCAATTGTAAAAGGAGCATTAATATACTCGAATCCTTGGAATCCTGTGAAAAGTATTGCTAAAGCAATAGTCGCAAAAAGTCCATAAATAGTAAATTTTCTATTACCTTGTATTAAACCGTGATGAGCTAAAGTTACAGTTGCACCTGAAGATAATAATAAAACTGTATTTAATAATGGAACCTCCCAAGGGTTCATAACTTCAATACCTGCTGGAGGCCATACACAACCTAATTCTACAGTAGGGCTTAAAGCTGAATGGAAAAAGGCCCAGAAAAGAGAAATAAAGAAGAATACTTCAGATATTACAAATAAAATAAATCCTAATGTTAATCCTTGTTGTACTTTAGAAGTATGAGATCCTTGGAATGTACTTTCAATAATTATATCTCTAAACCATAATGACATTGAGAATACTGTAGAAATTAAACCTAATGCTAATAATAAACCACCATTAGCATAGTTATTAAAATACATAACACCTGATAATGTTGTAGTTAATAAAGCAAATGATGTAGCTAATGGCCAAGGTGATGGCTCTACTAAATGAAAAGGATGAGATTGAATTGTTTTGTTCATATTATAATTAATATAAATCCCATAATAACAGCATAGTTCGCTTATAATAGATTTTCTTTATCGTATATTAATATATGATGCTATTTAATAAATCTTTTCATAGAACGGACTTAAGTTGATTTATATAAAGGTCTTACAAAGACCATCTCTCGAAAATTTTTATCCATTTAAAAAAACCTCAAAGGAGATAATCCGAATATGAAGAAAATAAATAAGTCCTATTAAGGACCATTTATAAAAAGAGAGAAGGATAAATATCCTTTATATCATAGTAATTTTACACTTATATATATTGATTATTGATTTAAAAATCTTAACCTGGACAAACTCGCCATTGGTTAATCAACCCTTATAAGTTAAATAGGCTAAGATCGCCACATAACTAAGTTTAATTTAATAAACTTTACATTATATTTTATAAAAAAATATAAAACTTTAACCTTCGAGTTCCGAGATTAAAGCAAAGCCCCTTTAAATAAACAATGCATTATATAAAATACAAAGTTAAGCCAGCCTATTTCATTTGGTAAGAAATATAATACAAATGTAACAGGCTTACTAATATATAACTAAAAATATATATATAAATAAATTTTGTATTTTATGCCAAAACATAAAAAAACTAAAAAGCTTCGGGTCTTGAAGACCCGATGCAGCCCCTCTTCTTAAGGGACAGCTAAGTTTATTAAAATAAACTTTACATTACCCTTCCGGGGGTAAAATTTAAAAGCCCGGGCCCCGCGGGGCCCTCGGTCTTTGGATTGTCTTCAAGGATAATACTAGTTCAATAACAGGACGAGGGAGACTTGAACTTCCAGTATCTCGGTTTGGAATCGAGCGCTTTACCAATTAAACTATCATCCTTATCTTTAAGATACATATAAAGACAGCTTATCATACCTCTGAGCTAGAGGGATTTCACATCAATCCTTATGTTAGTAATAAAAGCCCAGCCAGCAAAAGTAGTCATTAAAAAATTTAAACCTTCTCTACGAAATGGTCCCCTGGTGGGACCTAAACCATTTTTTTTTTTATTAAAAGAAAAAAGGTACAAATCATTTACTATAATTCAATATAGTGAAGCCCGGATCCCCAGCCCTCAAATTTTAAACTCCTTCTTCCCCCTACAAGTTTAAGGGGAGAAATCATAATTAAGTTTATAAGTCCCTCTCTTCTTCTTTCACATAAGTACGTTACTAAATCCAATAAAATTTTTATAGACTTTAGAAATTAGTTCAAATCTGACCAACCAAAAAATAATTCATATTTAAAAACCTTTTGAGCACCCGGGCCATCGGGGGTACGAACAAAATATTACAATATATATATATCTTTTAAATATAATTAATTGAAAAGAAAGAGAATCGAACTCTTTATAACCTTTTGATTGCTTCATTTACAGTGAAGTTGTTAACCATTCAAAATCCTCTTCTGCATAATACATAACTAAATCCAATAAACTTCTATAAAATTTAAAGATTAATTAATTTTTATGATCAACCTGAAAAAAAGATTTAGCAGAAATTAAAAGGTCACAATACAAGGGGGGGGTGTTCAATTAAAGCTTTGATTGAACATTAGTGGATAAAATCCATTTATCTTGAAATAATTTTCCACTCTTAGCATTACGTAATATTGAACCATGTTCTACATTAAAAAATTTAGCAGCTTCTCTAGCCGAAGTAAAAGTATTCATTAATGTAATACCATCATTACTATATACATATATAGTAGTACCTTTAGCAATACTCATTTTAATTTTAGTTTCTAAGGTATGAGCCTTACCAAAAAAATGATTATTAGATCCTGATATCTTTTTAATTGTTTCCTCAGAATGTTGATACCCTAATAAACTTCCTGCAACTTTTAATAAATTATATTCAGGATTAAGAAGATTTATATAATATTGTTCTCTTTCAAGTATCAATTTTTTAGTCTCATTTTTTGAGAGATTTTGAATATTTATATATTCAATAATAGAAAGAGAAAATGCTGAATAACCGTAGTGTTTTAAAGCATTACAAATATACATAGATTTATTACGATCTAAATGGTAAAATGAATAATAATCTTTAAGTCGTTTAGTTAAATTAATTGCAGAACCTATGTAGATCTTTCCAGATTCTAAATGTTTCCACTGATAAATTCCGGCTTTTCCTTTATTATCGGTAAAAATTCTTAATTTATCAATATCTGAATTTGAATAAATAATAATAGGATCCACCGATGTTGAAGACAATTTATTAAATTCCCATAAAGAAACATTTAAAGAAAAAGATCTTAGAGAATATCGCCAAAGTTGTGTTACATTATAATTAATAAAAGATAAGTTAAATAATCTCATTAATATTTAAAAAAAAAGTTTCGTACAACAAAAATAAATTTAATAATTAGGTATATACAAGTTTTATAGCTACCAATACCGATCTCTGATATGTTAATTTGGTTTATAAATTAGTTAATTCAAATCTTACCAATTCCTTCTTATTTAAAGCCTGTTGATAAGAAAAATATATATGGGTAAGGCGGAAATTGGTTTACGCGAGTATTTTAGGCATACTTGATTTTTTATCGTGTGAGTTCAAGTCTCACTATCCATAATCTTATTAATTTATATAACCTAATTAAAATAATAGGATATAGACTTTGTAAACTTTAAATAATTAAAAATAAAAAAACCCCGTGGAGGGGTCCGAACAGAAGTAAATAAATTAATATCTCTACCCTCTTTCGCAAGTTAAGTTTATTAAATTTATCTAATTTATATTTTCCCGGCCCCGCAAGCTTGCAAGAAAAATATAAAGGTTATGAGATAAAAAGAAATGGTCCTTCCGAAGAATCTTATTATAAATTTAATCAAAGATTTAGGGTTAAAAAATAAACAGCAAAATTCCCTCTAAATGGGTTATTTAAGTTATAATTAATTAAGGGGACATCGTATATCTGGTAATATATTGGTTTTGCATACCAAAGAGAAAAGTTCGAGTCTTTTTGTCTCCATAAATTTTATTTAAGCATCCTTCCCTAAAAGATAGACCTTAAAAGAGATCTGTTTATTTTAATAAGGAAATAAAAACTTTGGAGGAATGAGAACTTCGGAGGAGTAAAAACAGAAAAATTTAAATGAAAAAATTCCAAGATCAATCACCCAACCAATAAATTGGTAGATCCTGGATCTACGTGGGTGATTTAACCTCTTCCGGGCAAATTATAATTAATTTATAATAATCAAATATTATTATATTTTGTTAACCATTTTATAAACGCTTCTGAAAATATCAATTATCCCGAATAAAACGTTTTTTAAAAACAAACCCGATAATAAATTATCACATCTTCCTTTGAATATGGTTCTTTTACTTTATCTAAATTTTTAATCAAGCTAAAATATGCTCCTAGCTATATTTATATAAGATGAATTTTGTATAATATCGCTCTTTTGAGCCAAAACTGACAACTTAATTAAAGTTCTCCCTTCCAGGGTCTGAACAGGATTATTAACAATAATATCTTTTAGATAAAAATAATTGAGAAGAGAGAGAATCGAACTCCCTATAACCTTTCGGTTGCTTCATTTACAGTGAAGTTGTTAACCATTCACAATCCTTCTCTTTATATTTTTCTTTTTAATGGCCTAATTAAATATCATCTTAATATAAATTAATTAAGAAAAAAGGGTGTTTAGTAATATTACTTACTAAATAAATAATTGTTGATAATAGTAGGGATAATACACTATTATTTAAAAATACTATCTCTTTAATGAAGATAAAATCCATTGCTCTTTAAATACTTTACCCTTAGAGTAATAATTCTTAATATTAGTGACCATTCCCTCAATCTGACCTCTAATTTATCTTACCCTTTACTTATCATTCCCTTAATCTAACCTTTAATTTACCTTATCCTTTACTGATCTTCCTCCCGCCTTTCCCATTCCTTATTCACTCCCTTATTTTCCCCCTTATTATTCCTCCTTTCGCGGCCATTCCCAGATCTTTATTATAATAATAGGTAATTATTTTTAACTTTATTGATAAATTCGTCTATTTCCCTTAATAATTATATAAAATGTATCAAATAAATAAGCCTGTCATAAACTATTTTACATATTTGTTATTTTTATAATATTTGTTCAATTCTACTATTATACTATCTCTTTATATTCTTTATTATTGCTCATATATAAAAACGGACAAAATATTACTAATCACTATACTTGAACCTCAATCCAATGAGATAATAGTAGATATTTAACTAGTCGACCGTCATGTAAAATCATGAAAGCCGAGGCCAGAATAATAACTATGGGCTCTTGAGGTATCCCAAACCATAGCCAAGATATAGGTATAGTGCCAGTTTATTTATTTAAGCAAGATTTTAATTAAACCCGTTATTAACTATATTGTTAAACAGTATATTTTACCCAGGATTAACATCTGAGTTTTTTTATTAAGATTAGAAGATTTATTTAATAAATTTTGTAAAAAGTGGCCATACCTGGCCCATAATACCCGCTAATATCTTTATAAACTGACCGCACCCAGCCCGTAATACCCACTAATATCTCTGTAAAGTGTCCACACCTGACCCAAAATAGACCTTCAATTTTATTATAATCCTTAGAGTTAGTAGAAAATTTTTATTTTATATAACTCAATTTCTTTTATTAAAGTGTTAATGGCCACAGGTGTCGGTCCCGCTTTACTGTATTGAAAGTCGCAGTTTCTTAGCTGATAGAAGAGACCATTTATTACTAATAATTAAAAATAAATTCGAACTTTCATTTTAATTCAGAAGATTAATTAATTTTTTTCAGTTGACTTTCGGACGAAATGAGATTCGTACCCACGTTCCCGGATAACCGATTCCGGACTCTTAGACTTCTAGATCATTCATCCGTCAATTATCAGTCGACTAGGACTAAAAATGGTGGGCCCTATCTACAGATAATCATAAATTTTTTTATCAGTGGAATATAATTAAGACTCTTCTGAAGAGTATTTCTTTCAAATGTTTTTTCTGATTACTTTTTTTTAATTTTCTCTACAAGATGGTCTCTCTAAGTGACCATAAAATTTAATACAGATTATATAGATGTATATATTACAGAAGGGGGTGTTTATTTTATAAACACTTTATAAATTAATGTAAGTTAATGGCATCATTTAAGTACGAAGCAGTTAACATAGTAAATACATATGGGAGGGTGTTAAAATACTTAGTATTGATTAACACTTAAAGAAACTATGACTTGAAATTATAAAGTACCATAGTGAAGTAAAAAGCTATTAATATTGAGATTACCATCCTTTTACTTTTATTGTTGCATCATCATTTAGAATAGAAGAATTATTATCCCAAATCTTAAGAATTTCTTCTTTTAATTGAGGGGTCCATTTTACTCGTCCATTTATAGAATTGTTATCCAATAAGTTAATTATATCTTTAATTTTAGTAAAAGCGATTAATTTCATACCATATAAAGGATACAATTCAAAGAAAGGAATAATTACATTTCTTATAGTATCACGATCACTAATATTGATTTGAATAGAATTTGAAGATTTCTTATGGATATTTACATTATTTAAACCTAAAGTCAATAAAATTGATCTTAATAAGTACGTGTTATCAATATGTTGAGTTATACCATAAGAAAGAGAACCAAATACTTGATTCTTAACATTAGAAGAATTCTTTCTTAAAGAGAAATGCCCATCACCTATAGTAAATCCACTAATATATTGAGGGTTAATCGGGATATAATCCTTATTATTTTCAATTGTGTAAATTGGTTGAATAAATTTAGATTTATCTCTATTAGTATTCATTAGATTTTTTAATTCTAATAATTTTGCAGTTCCCTTTTCTGTAAGATGTTCATTCTTATTAAAGATATCTGCTGCTTCAACAAATAAAAGAAAATCTGAATATTTAGTACCTCTTAAAGGATACTTAATAAAGAAAGGAATTATTATATTAATAATATCTTCTTTTTTCTTTACTGAAAAATTTACATGACCATTTTTATCTACGGAAGAGATAGTACCACAATTAAAATAATTTTTTATTGTAGTTAAGAACGCAATATCCTCGGAATGAATATGAATATTAAAAGACATTAATCGTGTTTCACGATAATTATAACTATAAACAGAAATTAAAAAGTTACCCTCAGCCTCTACATAACCTGTAATAGTCCATGGGTTAAGGGTAGTATTTATAAAATTATTTTTATTTAAAACCATTGCATTTTTATTATTGTTTTTTGTTCCCAGAATGATTATTAATCATCTATTATTATTTTTAATAGCCTACTTATTTATTTGACACACTTTATAGTAGAATAAATATTAGATAAAGGAATTGAACAATTATTTATGTAAAACAAATAGACTGAACAATCTTTCTAATAAACTTCTAAAAATGTGTAAACTATATAGCCTGAACAATAAAACAAATTTTAAGAATAAAATTCAATGATTATGATTATAAAGGGGGTGTTAATATAATAATATTAAGACCGATAAATTAATGTAAGTTAATCGCGTCGTTTAAATATGATGCTGTTAACATCGTGAAAACGTAAGCCTGGATAAAGGCGATCGCAAGTTCTAATCCTGTGAAAGCAATTATGAATGTAAACGGTATAATACTAATTAACGCAAGTACTGGTCCACCTATTACAGCTTTCCATGTGAATGTTGAGAAGATTTTTAATAATACATGACCACCAATCATATTAGCAGTTAATCGTAATCCTAAACTTAAAGCTCTAGCTAAATATGAGATTGTCTCAATCATTACTAAAACTGGTACTAATCCTAAAGGAGTTCCAGCTGGTACAAATAATCCAAAGAATTTTAATGCATGAGTTTGGAAACCTAAGATAGTTACACCAATTAAAATAGCAACACTAAATCCAATACCAAAAACAAAATGAGAAGATGGTGTAAATGAATAAGGTACTAATCCTATTAAATTAGATAATAATACATATAAGAATATTGTATATAAGAATGGTAAATAAGCTTGACCTTTTGTTCCTATTGTAGAATTGATCATATTTAAAATACTACCAAATAATGATTCTTGCACTAATGCCCATCTTGATGGAACAACTTTATTATTATTTAATGATAAATAGCTCATTGCTAAGATTAAGAAAGTAACGATGATTAAATATAAACCAATATTAGTTAATGAGAATTTCATCCCAATTAAAGGTCCACCAAAATAGAAGAATTCTTTGATTTCGAACTGTTCTAACGGATTGTTAACAATTATTTGTAAAGTTGACATATTTTTTTTTATTTTTTACTTAGTATTATTTTTATAAAATATAAATGGCCACTTTTAATAAAATTATTAATTCTTATTAAATTAAAAATATATACAATAAAAAAGAACCCTAAAAAAAAAGAAATGCCCCAAAAGGGGAAAACCCGGCTCCCTCGAATTTATTTTTTAAATTAGAATAGTTCAACCTCAATAGAAATTACAGGTCCTAAAGGAATATAAAACATAAATACTACTAGCCCTCCGAAGTCGACTGCGGATGACTCCTCCGGGTCTAGATAAAATGAAGGTTATCAAAACTTCTAAGTTCAGTTAAAGATAATATCCATTTATTTTGACATAATCCGTTTATTTTGACATAATCCGTTTATTTTAATATACTCTTTAAGAATTGTTCTATAGGACTCAAAAAATTGACTTGTTTATGTTAAAAATTCAACCTACCTCTGTTAAAAAATTAAATTTGAAGGGCCAAGCTATATAATAGAGTAGCACTATTACTATAATAAACATATACTATAATAAACATATACTTTTATACAAAAATGTAATATTATATACCACCCCGTGAACACTCCTAATGCCCTTCAGGCCCGAGACTTTAATTTTATTTTTATAAAGGGTTCGATTAAAATCTCCTCCTTACGTAACTTTATGGAGACGGTGACAACATATATATTTCGGGCAAGAAAGGATTCGAACCTCCGCATGTTTTCACATATTCGATTTCAAGTCGAACGCTTTAAACCGCTCAGCCACTTGCCCGTCTTTATATAAATAATCTATAGCCCCTCCGGGGTCCTATAATTTACATATTTACATGCTAAATTCTGAAAAATGTGTTACCCAAAATGGTTTGGGCAATAAAGTTTATTGATATCTCTTATTGCTTTTGGGTTCGATTCCTGACCTGTCTAGAGCGACTATCCGATGCTGCCAACAACAGTATCACAACCCTTAATCTGTTAGAATAAGATGAAAAAGCTTCTTATTTTTTATTAATACTTATTTCAACTTTTTGAAATTAGATTGAAGGAACCTTTAGTAAATTGTCGACCCAAAGAGAAGATACTTGATTCTTTAAACTTAAAACTAAGGATAACTTGCTTAATATAAATAGTCCCTAGTAAAAAGGGTTAAAATTTAGTACGGTAAAAATAATTTAGTATATAAAAATTATATCCAGATAATGAAGAATTATTTAAATGTCTTCTGCAAATTAATATCTTCTGCAAATTAATATCTTCTGCAAATTAATATCTTCTGAAAGAACCTAAACGAATAATAACCCCGATATTTTAAAATTAAATAGTAATTTTAAAATAAAGTAGTAATTTTAAAATTGAACAATTCGTTTAAATAGATAACTAGAAGACGTGGCTTATTTTTTAGTGAAAATAATAAGAAAAAGAAAGTAAAATAAAAATAAAATTTAACCATTCGAATAAAAAAATAAGGTTTTAACAATTAATTTAAAATTTGTTTAGTTAAAAATCTTTAGAGAACCTGGAAACTAATTAAATAAAGACAAGTGGGGAAGGAAAAGAACACGACAATAAGCCCCTATGTCTCACAAATTTATTGGGTTAAGGTCTTCAATCTTGAGTAAGTCTTTATAAAAACGCTCGGGCCTTCGAATATTTAGCAAGTAAATAAGGAAATTCATTAATCACCTAATTACAGTGACTTAACAAAACAAAATAACGTCTTCCTCTAAACAATTTGTTTTTATGTTACCATAAAAAAATCGAGAAGAAGATTGGTCCGCAAGAACAATCATCTTATTTTTTATTTAAATAAGGGAAAGACAGAAACTTAGGAATTTGTATTTTCTATATAAGTCAGATAAGATAATTAAAAGGGGGATGAAAGATTATACCTAGGGGAAGTTAACTGATTGTACAGATAATTGTCCTTTAAACGCATGGAATGCAGGAGGGCTAGTGATGGCCCACTCTAACGTAGTTGCAGTTTTCGTAATACCGGCACCTCTCGGGCTAGTAAAGAATGCTGGAACAGCCCATGGATCGTTTGCTAATTGATCTCTTTAATAGATAAAAACCATTGGTTTTTATACAATTTACCATTTGAGCAATAATTTGCGATTGTAGTGTGTGAACAATCTAAAAATTCAGCGGCTTTTCTAGTAGAATTAAAGGTATTAACTAGCAAGCGTTCAGTATTATAAAGATAAATTGTGCTTCCTTTAGTAAGACTTATTCTAGCCCGAACTTCAATAGAATGAGTTTTACCATAAAAAGGATGATTTTCACCTCTTATTCCATATCTCGGATGATTTTTACCTTCAAAGGCTTTACTAATCTTTGCCTTAGTTTCAACTGAATGAATTTTCCCAAACATAGAATTTTTCTCACCAGATATTTTAGCAATTGTTTCTTCCGTATGTTTATAACCTAAAGAAGAACCAACTATCTTAAGAATGTTATATTCAGGCATAATAAGCTCTAAATAATACTGCTCTTTTTCTAAAATTAATTCACGTGCTTTTTTTTTATCTAAATAAGATATATCTATATACTCTATAATTGTAAGACTAAAATTAGAATGACCGTAATTAAGTAAAGCATTATGTATATAACTTTTTTTATTATTTAAAATATATTTAGAATAATAAGCTTTAAGTCGTTTAGAAAGATTTATTGCACTACCTATATATGTTTTATTTGATTCTATGTGTTTCCATTGATAAATACCGGCTTTATTTTTATTATCAGTTAAAATTTGTAATTTATCAATATCCGAATTATTATAAATTTTAACTGGTACAAACAATTTATTAGCATTGTTTATAGTGATATTATTTTGCATTTTTATTAATTTATTATTCCTTTATCCCTGTTTAAATCCTTATTACCTTTTAAGAGTATTTTTTTTTAGAGACCTTACTTATCATCATATACATTATCCCGGGTAAAGATGGTAAATCAAATTTTACTGGCCGAGAATTACAAAAACCTTTATAAGTTAACCAGAATTAATGATTAACAGTAACCTTTGATCAAAAAAGGATTAATTACTTTTAAAGTAGCGGTTTTCCATAAATCTTTTACTGTTTATTGTTCTATGAATTTATAAACAAAACGGGTCTCTAAAGAGGAAATTAAACAATGTAGAATATTTAAGAAAGGAGAATTGAACCTTTAATATTAAAACATTTACAAAACTATGGACTATTTATTTTTTTATATCAATAATATTAAAATATTTACAAAACTATGGACTATTTATTTTATATCAATACTGTTATTTATTAAATAATATTTATTGTACAAAGCATCGAAATATATTCTAAAATATATCTTCTGAAACATATCTAGTTGTAAATTTGATTTTTGAAAAAGCAATAAAAGACGTAAGAATAAAGGCCTTACTGGGGGGTGTTAACTGATTGAACAGGTAATTGACCTTCAAATGCATGGAACGCTGGAGGAGACGTGATAGCCCACTCTAACGTAGTTGCAGTTTTTGTAATTCCAGCTCCTCTTGGAGAAGTGAAAAAAGCAGGAACTGCCCACGGATCATTTGCTAATGTATCCTCTTCTTGAGCTAAAGTATCGTAAATAATGTAAATGAATAATACAGTAGCTACGATAGAAATAATAGACCCGAATGAAGATACAAGATTCCATCCTTCAAATGAATCAGGATAATCTGGTATTCTTCTAGGCATCAATTTTGTTATCATAGGGGAATTTAAACCCTATTTCCCGTTCTCTTAAACGGGTTCAGACTATGTCATCAATCAATTACTAATTATAATTGACTGTTGGGCGCTCGTGTCGGGATTATTGTTGAAGTTACTCACCCATTAGTCGTTGAACTTGCTTATTACTTATTATATAAAATAATAATCCTTCGTAATAAGATTAGCTGCAAATTGTCTCTAAAAGATTATATAAAATTAGCGTTATATAATTGATGATTCCTTTAGAGAGATTCTTGCAATTCACCCAATTTTCTAATAATATTATTTTTAAATCTATAATATTATAGGGGCATTTTTTATACTTTAATGTAGTTTATTTCTACTAAATAATTTTCCTTTAAAAGGAAGACCATTTTTAATATATTTAGTTAATGTATCTTTCCCCATATTAAATTCTTTTGAACAATTAATTGTAGAGAATTCTCCTATAAAAGACATGTCTTCATTATTATATACATAAACTAATTTAGTTAATTTTGCTATAGTTAAAGTAGATTTAACTTTTCCATATAATGGATTATTACTTCCACTTCTATCTTTAGTTTGCATTTCTAAAAATTCTTTTGATTTTTCACGACCATACATTGGATTTAAAGGACCTAATCGATTTAATCCAAATTCTGGTTTATGAATATATCCTTTTGTAGAACCTGCTTGTTGAGATAAATTAATTACTAGATTTGGATAATCATTAAATAAAATATTTATATAGTGTTGTTCTCTAGAAAGTATATCTTCTTTTGTAACATCACCTGATGTACCTAAATCTTCTAATATAGCTAAGGCAAAATTATATTTACCATAATAGTTCATATTATTATAAATAGGATAATTTCTACGTAAAATGCTAGGAGTCCAATAACTAAATAATCTAGATGAACCGTTCCAAGCACTACCTACATACATTTTACCTGTAATTAAATTAGTCCATTGATATATAATAGATCTTTTTTTATTATCAGAACCTATTAAGTTCTTATTATAATTAGGATTATCATATAATCTTATTGGTTCATTTAACCACATAGGTTTTATATGAGGACCATATGGAATTTGAATAATGTTTTTTTTATGTTTTAAAGAAAGACTTAAAGCTGTATAAATAATATTATTATCTTCAGGTAAGCCTAAAGAATCTGTTATAATTATTAAACATAACATTATTATTATGCTTGAAGATAAATTAATTGATTTAGTAGTAAAATATTTTTCATTAAAGTATTTAGGATTTCCTTTACCCGCTAATCCTAAGAAATGTTGAGGCATGAATGTTAAATTTACACCTATTGATAATGACCAGAAATGTATTTGTCCTAATAATTCGTTATATGGTTTACCTAATATTTTAGCTGGAACCCAGTAATAATAAGCGGCAAATAACGCATATACTGCACCTAAAGATAATACATAATGGAAATGAGCTACTACATAATAAGTATCATGTAAAGCAACATCAATTGAAGCATTAGCTAATACAATACCAGTAACCCCTCCAATAGTGAATAAGAAAATAACTTTTTTTTTTTAACTCTTTTTTAACATATTTAATTTTATAAAAGGGGGAATTTATTATTTAATTAGAATTATAATAACTATTGATTTTTATTGTCCGATAAAGGGATATAAGAAAATCTATATTTATTTTTATATATTTCTCCTGAAATACAATATTTTTTTTATCGTAGTTGAAGATATTTTTAATTCTAATTTAGCTATAGTAATTGCAGGATACTTAACTAAAAATGATAGATTAGGAGTATAAACATAAATAGGATGACTTAATGTAGTTGAAATTTTAGATTTTGTCTCTAAAGTTAATATTTTATTAGCATTTGCAAGTCTTATAGCTTCTTTATGATCTTTTGATGGTGAAAAATTTGGTCGAGGTTGACTCATTTTCTTCAGAGAATCATAAGAATGTTTATAACCTAAACTAGATTTCGCAGCAGTTAATATATTATACTTAGGAGCTAAAACACTGATATAAAATTGTTCTCTTTCTGTTAATTGATCGATAGAACAATATTCAAGAATTCCTATCATAAAATTATAATAATCATATTTTAAAATAGCTCTTCTTATCTTACTAGCACCTAATTTTTTATTTGTTAAATAACTAGGTCTATAATATCGATTAAGACGTCCTGATTTTTTATCTCCTAAATCAGCAGCACTACCTACATATTGATTACCATTTATTTTGTTAATAAATACATATATCCCACTTTTACCCTCATTTTCAGCTAATATCTCTTTATAATCAGTTTTAGCGTTAATGTATAACACTCGTGATGAATTATATAGTACTATAGGCAATAATGACATGGATAGAAATAAATCTAAATTTAAAATAGATTTATCTAAAGTTAATAAAGTTGTTTGAAATAACCCTCCTAATATTTTTGATAATAAAGCATCTGATAGAAATATTAAAAAAGCAAATCTGATTAAGATTATTGATAAATAAGTAGAAGCTAGTGGTATCGTTATTACTAGAATTTTATTTTTTAATAATAATAACATTATTTATATGTTTTATTAACCTATTCATCTTTTTTTCTTTATATCTTTTCTTCTTTATATCTATCCATTACTAAATATACCTCCCTATTCTGAAGCTGAACCTTTCTATTTTTAATAAAATGAAGGGTTTAATTAATAAATAATAATTAAATAAAAGAGTTTTGGGTTTTACCCCCAACGTTCTCACGTTGGAAAGGACTATATCATCACTTATTTTTATACAATTTAAGTGTTGCACATGTAGTCTCTGAGGAACCTACTAAAAATAATTAACTATTTTGTTGGTTTCCTGCTGATTGTCCAATCTTTAAGATTTTTACTGATTGTAAATCTAGTACTTAAAGCTCTAAGGAGTTTCCAGCATATAGTGCAATTTTCCAATAAATTAATTTATTGGGGACTCATTTTTAATCCTAAAGCAAATAACATTGGAGTTGTAAATCTGATAGATCCACCAGCTAATGTTGCTAACCAAGAGAAGATTTTAATCCCTGTTGGAACTGCAATAATCATTGTAGCAGCAGTGAAATAAGCTCGAGTATCTACATCAAGACCTACTGAATACATATGATGAGACCATACAATAAATCCTAATACCCCAATTGATAACATAGCATATACCATACCCATGTAACCAAAGATTGGTTTACCACAGAATGTTGAAATTACATGACTGATAATTCCAAATCCAGGGATAATTAAGATATAAACTTCTGGATGTCCAAAGAACCCTCTTTCCTATTATATATTTGAATTATAAAATATATAACTTGTAATATCTCTACTTTAACATCCTCCTTAGTTTGGACTACTAAGTTTCGTTATTGTTTCATTGATATCCTTGATACTTTTAAAGTAAGGAAGACGACTGTACATTAAGCACCATTTCAGGCACCCACCAGTGACCCAGTCTGTAGCGATCCCTTGAAGAACCGACGGTCTTGGCTAATATAAGCTTTTAACCGTTTTCACTAGTATTGCCAAATACCTTTCATTTCATGAAGGATATTCTTTTACCCTGTCAGGTAAAACCTATTTATTCTATATATTTCCTTTCAAGAGTTACATAATAGTTATTTAAATAGGGACTAGAATAATGGTATACAGAAATAATAAATAGAACTTCTAAAGTATTCGCCTTTAATTATTAATTAAAAGAGGTCTTTAATATCCTTTTAAAAGATAAATAAATTTTATAACATTTGCCTCTTTGGCTTTATAGCTTAGCTAAACCATTTTCTATATTCCTGTGAATATATTTATTTAACATTATTAATTTCATTAGCTAATTCTTTCATTTTTATTCTAATATTTGTATTAAGATGATCTCCTTTTATAAGTTGTAAACGAAGTTCTTTCCATAATTTATAAGATTCTTTTTTTTTAGAAAAAAGAACGTATTTATCAAAATAAGGAAGAATTGAATTACAATTTTTAACTCCATTAACTATATATTCCCAATTATTTGGAGAAGAATGTTTTAATACATTTCCTACTCCGAATAATGAACAAATATGATCTAAAATAGGTTTATTTGCTTCCCATTTTTGACATAATAAAAATCTTAAACGATAACCTGAACTATTAGATAATAAAGAAAGAGAAAAACATCCTTCTGCATTAGTAAAACCTGATAACCAATAGTCATTTAAAGTAGGAATAATTGTTTTAGAAATAGGATTTATAGTATACATATTAGAGCGTAAAGCTTTATCATTAAATGTAGCAAGAAATATTAAAAATCGAGTATTTCTAGTTAAAAAAACCATATTTCCATTAAATAAAGTACATATTAATGATAAATTTTTCATATCTTGAACAATATAACGATGTGTTTTACTAGATTTAGATTGTTGTAAAACTGTTCCAAATCCTAATTGTTCTTTAATATGATATAAAACTTGTATATCTAAAGAATTTTGGGAAATTACAAATTGTAATTCACCTCGTTTAGTTACTATAAATGAACCATCTCCTTCTGTAAAACCTATTAACCATTCTAAAATTTTATTTGAAGGTAATGGTTTCTTAGGATATGTTTTAGAATATGTAGAATAAAAATTTGTAAAATTAAATGAATTATTTGAATTAGATAAACTAATTATAGGTAAAACTAATGAACTAACAATTACATTAAAATTAAATATATTCTCTTTTAAGAATAAATGTTGGTATAATAATGGATCACCTCCACCAGCTGGTTCGTAGAAAGAAGTATTAAAGTTTCTATCTGTTAATAACATCGTGATCGCTCCAGCTAATACAGGTAATGATAATAATAATAATACTGCTGTAATTAATACGGCCCAAGCGAACAATGGTAATTTATGCATTGTTAACCCAGGAGCTCTCATATTAATAATAGTAGTAATGAAGTTAGAAGCACCTAACATTGAACTTATCCCAGCAAGATGTAAACTGAAGATAGCTAAATCAACAGAACCACCAGAATGAGATTGTAAGCTAGCTAAAGGTGGATAACAAAAATATATTAAGATATCTCACACATAAGTTAACTCACGTGCTATCATATCACTCAACTGTTCTCACAATTGTTTGGACTATACCTTCAACCTATGACATTAAAATGCTTGTGAGTCCCGAGAAATTAATCTCATCCCTACCAATCCTAATTCCTCAGCCCAAAGGCCCAAAGAATCTCTATTTCACTAAGCATTTTGATTTAACCAATATGACTCTTTAGCTCTAACTGATCTTAATTTCCGTAATTGATCTCTTATTTTAACAAGCTTTTCATAATTACCTTTATTTTTGTTAAATGATCTTGACCATACTTTGTATTCGACAGCTTTCATACCTTTCATAGAATTATTAAAATAATCTATAACATTTGATATAGCTCTAGAATTAGTAGTATCTAATATATAATGATTATATTTTTCTTTAAATATTACTTTAGTCGAAATACCTAATACAAGTCTAATACCTTCTAATACTATTTGATCTAATTTTTGAGTAAGACCAAAAACATGAACTATTCTACTAGATGATTTAGATACTAAATAAAAACTTCCTTCTGCTTCAATAAAACCTATTAACCACGCTTTTGAAATTACTTTTTTAGCTTCATTAACATCTATTAAAGGTTGAGATACATTATCCCATGCAGGACAAATATATGAATTAGAAGGTTTAGTTAATAATAAATTTTCTAATAAATTAGATTTTTCTAATTTAGTAAAGTCTTTATTATCAAGAATTCTATATGTTTCTTTAAATATATTATAGTTAAAATATTTAGTTGTAAGTAAAGGATATTTATCAAAAATAGGAAATATCTTTTCATTAATAACTTTTAAGTTTCTAATTCTAAAATGTGCCATATCATTTTTAGATTCGACAAAAATAGAACCAGCACCTAATTCTTTTTTAATATAATGTAAAGCTCGTAAATTATAAATATTCTGCGAAATTTTAAAAGTTAAAGACCATTTGTCACCTTGTCTTAATACAGAAAAAGATCCATCTCCATCTGTAAATCCAACAAGCCATTGTTCAAACCATTCATTTGTAGGTTGTTTTACGTTAAGTCTCTGATGGGAAGAAATAATATTTAAATTTTCTTCCCAGGCGGATTGTCCCCATGTTGAAAACATTTTTACTGCTGAAGCGTTACTAACAACGTTCGACGAGTAGTTTTCTCCGAGTAGAGGAGTTCTCTGCATCGAGTAAAATTTTATTGCCCGATCCTTACGAATCGGCGACAGCTTATCCTTTTTAACTGTCCATCCTGTACCTGCTCCATTTTCTACAAAACTACTAGCTAATAATAAGATTAACGCTGGAGGTAATAACCAGAATGAGATATTATTTAATCGAGGAAAAGCCATATCTACAGCACCAATCATTACTGGTACTAAGAAATTACCAAATCCACCAATTAAAGCTGGCATACAATTTATCCATTAACTTTCGTTAATGGCTGGACTATATCTTTACCCTTAAGTATAAAACTCCAAGTCCCCTTAAAGGGAAAGTTTCCTTACTTACTAGGGTATTCCACGTGTAGTCTCTGAGGATCCTACTTAATAAAAGTGTTATTGCTTATAACTAAGCCCTTTTATCTTTGGTTTCCTGCTGATTGCCTAATCATTTAAATGTCACTGTATTCTACCGCTTTTCATTTAAGAAAGCCTGCAGTACTAGTTTTAAATGCTCTTAAGGTGTTCCAGCAAATAGTGAAAAGAAAATAAAGTCTTTCAACCTTATCCGGCCATGCCATAAAAAAATAAAATAAATTATTCATTGTTATTTGTATTTTCGACTGAACTAGAATTTATATAAGTAAATTTCCATTTACCCCGATAATATCCTGATTTAGTACCATTTAAATAACTTCTAATAACAGATCGATCTCCTTTTAAAGCTTTAGCTAAAGAAGATAATGAACTAAATTCTTTATTAAGATTTGGATCATCTTTAAATTCAGCTAATATTGCTTTAGCTGCAGGATGTTTAACTATATAATTATCCCTTTTTTCTTTAACTAGAGCTATAATTTCCTCTAATGGCAACAGATTTATTCTATTGCTTTCTTCGATTTCATCTAAAGAAAAGAAAAATTCATCTAAATATGCTGATCCTGTATCTAAACAATCATTCAAAGTATTATGATGTATATTTATTGAATTATACATATGTTGTTTAGAATCAAATATATATAATAAAGTAAAATCTGTTATGTCGTATACATATATAAGAGTTCCTCTTTCTTTTCTTAATTTAATTCTAGTTTCTTGATCCATAGGTTCATAATATCCTGAACTACTAGCCACTAAATCAACATTTAAATTTGATTTTAATGAATCAATAAAATATTGTTCTAATTTTACTAAATTTTCTATATCTGTAGAATAATCTACTATTAATATAGTTAATTTTATATTATTAAAACCGTATTTATTGAAATATCTAAGAACTTTACGAGCTTTAGTTTTAAGTATAGAAGACATAAAATAAGAACTTATACGATTATATAAATTTATAGAATGACCTACATATTTATTATTACCATCTAAAGATTCCCATATATATATACCTTTTTGTTTTTTAGTTATTCTTAAAATTATATCTCTATTATTATATGGATCTTTTACCTCTATTTTAGTAAATTTAGGTAAATCTCTTAGTAATTTATCTAATCGATCTGGACCATTTTCCTGTGTAGAGTAAGCCGAAGAATTAAATGAATAATTATTATTTATGGATATATCTGAGTTATTGTTTTTTACAAATAACAATGAAAAATTATTAAAAATGTGCATATTATTAACCAAGAAGAAAATCATAATGAAAGCATGAGCAGTAACAATTACATTATATAATTGATGATCACCTTGTAAATATTGTATTCCTGGTCCTGCTAATTCTAATCTAATTAACATAGAAAATGCAGTACCGATCATACCTGAGAATAACGCAAAAATTAAATATAGAGTACCTATATCTTTAGCATTTGTTGAAAAAAGCCATCGTACCATAATTTTTTTTGTATATGAAAAATCCTTTATTTATTAAATATTTTAATTAAGTTTAAAAGATCATTTAAAAGAAAGAAATTAAACATTAATCTATTTATCCTTTTTAATTAAATTTATTAAAAAAATAGACTTGAACAGTGAAAGTTTTAATTACCTTTATTTTAATGACCCTTATAAGAATGAATATATAATTAATGATTAATCTTTAACTCCATATAGACCTATTTAATTCATTCTTTTTAATTTCTAGACCCGAAAGACAAATATATAATTATAAAAATATTACAAAAACTACCCTTTTAAAAAAGGGGCTGTATCAGGTCTTCAAGACCCGAAGCTGTCTCTAGCGACTTCCCCTCACAATTTAAGTCTTGTGAAAAATTAAGGTCTTGTGAAAAATTAAGATCTTCTGAAAAGTTTACTAAATAAAATAAAATAATTATCTTTTTAAGGGGGATTTTAATCCCTTGGTTGATAACTACTCCAAAGCACGTTCCCGTACCATGACTATGTTTCGACTTAACAGCAGTCGTAAAATAATGGACATAGAAAGAGTTTCTAAATATAATTATTAATCTTATACCATTTAAGGTAACTATAATAGTAAAATAATAATATAAATAAAAATTTCCTATTTGAGATCATTCTACTTCCGCCGCTTGACGAGCGATTTGTACACGCCGAATATTATGTTTCACCAAGACATCCTGATTCTTGATTACTAGCAATTCCTACTTCATATAATCGAGTTGCAGATTATAATTCGTTTATTAACCTTTTTTGAAGATTAGCTCAAATGCAAATTTTTGCTTCTTATTGTAAAGGTCTTTGTGGCACGTCTATAGCCCACTCCATAAGGGCCATGAAGGCTTGTCTTAGTCCTAATTAACTCAACATTAATCGAGTACTTCTGTAGTTTAAATTAAATTTTATTTTAATTTTCATAATTACAGACAAGGGTTTTGCTTGTTAACGAAATTAATCTAACGTCTTACGATACAAGCTGACGACAGCCATGCAACGCCTGTGTTACCAATTATATTGGTACATAGCAAGAAGTGGTAAGGTTATGCGTGGGTTATCGAATTAAATAACATGCTTCACTGCTGGTCTTCAGCACCGTCAATACTTTTGGGTTTCAATCTTGCGATAGTACTCCCCAGGTGGAGTGGTATAGTCTTCACATTAAAACTGATTTAAATTACCAATTTTATCCACTCATAGTTTAGGGTATGGACTACAAGGGTCTCTAATCCTTTTTGCTCCCCATACTTTAGTATCTCAGTGTCAGTGTTTAATTAGATAGATGCCTTCGCCTTTAGTGTGTCTACCAAGTATAAAAAGATTTCATCCTTACTCCTAGTATTCCTCTATCTTCAATTACACTCTAGTATCTCAATTACATTTTATAATTTTTCTATTGAAATCTCATAACTACTGTTTGATGATACAACCTACATACGCTTTAGACCCATTTATGTTGAAGAACGTTAACCCCTCTCGTATTACCGCGACTGCTGGCACGAGATTGGTCGGGATTAATAAATAGGTAACGTCATTATCCTCCCTATTTTAGAGGTATACCATAAAGATGCTTTTCCTCTTCTAGTTAGCTGGATCAATCTTTCGATCATTGTCCAAAATTCTTTACTGCTGACCTTTTTGTTAGGTATGGCTATTATTTCAGAGCCATTGTGACCAACCCTCCTCTCAGACTGGCTATGGATCATAGGCTTGGTAAGCCATTACCTTACCAACTACCTAATCCAAAATAGGCACATTCAATGATGAAAACATTTCTTTAAACTATAGTTATATACGAGATTCCCCCGTGTCATTGAGTAGCTTTCCTATTTATTACTCACCTGGTCGCTATGAATATATAATATTCATTCAACTAGCATGTATGAAACTTCTAGATAACGTTCCTTCTGAGCCAAATTCAAACTCTTACAATATTTACCATTTTATGGTGACAAAATTTATTATTATTTTTATAAATAACCGGCCATAGCCAGCTTCGTTTATACACGAAGCTTTACCCAATTTATTTAATTTATACACGAAGCTTTACCCAATCTATTTAACCAAAAATAAGACTAAGACTATCATAAAACCCGGCTGAGACTATTATAAAAAAAACCGGCATAACTTACGTTTTTGACATAATATTTTACTATAGTTATGCTGAGACATAATTTTTTTAGTTATACTGAAACATATTTTTTTCTTAATTATGCCGAGACATAAATTTTACAAAAATGTTTTGTGAAAAGGTCTGGTCTTCTTTCATCCCCAACATTTTTAATCCGATTTTCTTCTCTTATAAAAACCTAGATTATTTTCATTATTTTTCTTCTCTAATAAAAATCTGTGTAATAATTATTATTTTTCTCCTTTAATAAAAACATATATGGGGAAACATAATTACCCCTTTTTAGTTACCTGTCACATTTTTCTCAAGAAAAATAAGGGTAGATTTTTTCAAGGAAAATAAAGAGAGTTTTTTCTCAAGGAAAGTAAGGGACGAAAAAAAATTAGGAAAGGGTGTTGGTTAAAAAAAATGGAATTAGAATTAGTGTAATTAAACTTTTCAATGAAATTGATTGGTATAAACTTTAAAAACTTAAAAAACTTTTCAATGGAATTAGTGTATAGAACTAGCGTGATTTTCTCAAATAAAATGAAGGTCTTGTATATTTATTCTGTTTTAGTACATACGTACTTGATGCTGTTATAGTTTAATGAAAAAACCTATAATTCCAAGGGCTGGGATTTTTAGAGTGATAGTTTGAGTCCATCTAACAACTAAAATTAAAATATAAAACTTATAATGCTCCCTCGAAAAACACCCAGAAAAAGAGCTTCGCCTACAGGGTAGGAGGGCGACGCATCCAGTCTTTGGTCGAAAGCTTTGTTTATATTAATATTCTTAACTAACCTATATTTAATATAAATATCTTTCTTTGTGATTTTTTTTAAATAAATGTTACTATTAGGAATAATAACTCTAGTAATGACGATACCATTAGCTTCTACTTATTTATCAACAATCTTAATTCACAGAATTGCTTTTTTAATATTATTATTCAGTAGTTTATTAGCGTATAACACTTTATATGTTGTACCTTTATCTACAGGAGTAGGATTATTAGGAGGGTTATTTCAAACAACAATATTATCACAAAGCCTAGAAATATTTATATTAATCATAGGTAGTATAATTTTATTAATAGCACCTTCAGGGGAAAAAATTAATAAAGAATTATCTTCTTTAAATAAAGAAAATAATTTTGATTCTAATAAAACAACAATGAGTACATGGAACTATTGGGATAATTTATCATCTAACGTTAAAGAAGTTTTACCAACTACTAAAAATAAAGAAGGATTAAAGGATTATCCCCTAATTATTTTATTCACTACTCTGGGAATGTCATCATTAATATCTAGTTCTGACTTAATTACTATGTTTTTAGCTATAGAATTACAAAGTTTTGCTTTATATATCTTAGCTACTATGAATAGAAATTCAGAATCAGCAGTAGCAGCAGGATTAAAATATTTTTTACTTGGTGGTCTTTCTTCTTGTTTTATTTTATTAGGTTCAACATTAATATATTCTTATACAGGTTTAACAAATTTTGAATCATTAAATATTTTACAAAGTGTTATTGGTCAATCATTTGAAAATAATTCTTATAACTATTTAGCTATAGGTTGTATAATTTTAACAATTGGTTTATTATTTAAAATTGGTGCAGCACCATTACATTCATGGGCTCCTGATGTATATGATGGAGTACCTACTATGGTAACAACTTGGTTAACAATAATGCCTAAATTATCAATTTTAGTATTCTTTATCATGAATAATTTCTTAATCGAACCTAATTTATTAATGATTTCAGCTTTATTATCATTATTATTAGGTTCTATTACAGGATTAGCTCAATATAAAATAAAACGATTATTAGCTTATAGTACTATCTCACATGTAGGATTAATTCTTTTAGCTTTAGGAAATGAAAGTATAAATGGGTTAGAAAGTACAATATTCTATATTGTTCAATACTCTATAACAAGTTTAAACATCTTTTTAATCTTAATTTTATTAGGTTATACTTTAAGTGTAAATAAAACTGTATCTATATATTCACCAATACAATTTATATCACAATTAAGAGGTCAATTCTTTAATAACCCTACACTTAGTTTAGCATTAGCATTATCATTATTTTCTATGAGTGGTATTCCACCATTAATAGGATTTTTTGGTAAATATTTTATAATTAATTCAGCTTTAATGAATGGTAATTATTTCTTAAGTTTAGTTGTAATTATCTCTTCTGTTATTAGTACTGTATATTATCTTCAAATAGTTAAAACATTATTTTTACCAGAAATTTCTTCTACTGACTTAGATGTTAATTCTACTGTAATAAGAAGTAATAATTTATCACCAATATTAGTCTATATCGTGGCAATATTAACTTTATTTATTATATTCTTTATAATTTACCCAACACCAATATTAAATAGTATACATCTGATAGCTTTACATACATATTACTTCTAATATGAACTCATTTTTATTTTATTTTATATTAGTTCCGGTTATTGTTATAGCTTTATTAGTACTTAACTTATTCTTTGCTCAATCTAAACCTAACGAAGAAAAATTAACTACATTCGAATGTGGTTTCTCTCCAGTTGAGCAAGCTAGACAAAAATTCTCTATTCATTTCTACTTGGTAGGTATTTTATTCTTAGTTTTCGATCTAGAGGTATTACTTCTTTTCCCTGCAGCAGTATCAATGTACTCTATAGGACAATCAGGATTCTGGATCTTAGTATTCTTCTTAGTAGTTTTAACAATCGGTTAAACAAAGCCCCTTTAAATAGTAATATTTAAAAGCGAATAGGGTGAATTGCAAGGACAAGTTTTTCAATAAACTCAATTTGCAGCGAAGCTTGATTCGATGAATCCTTTTTAGGAATGGATCAAGAACGTTCAACGACTAATCGGTGAGTTACATCAACAATAATCCGGACACGAGTACCCTACAACCAATGACTTTATTTGGTTGATAACATAGTCTAAACCAATAGGTGACTATTGGAAATAAAGGATAAAGAGCCTTTATGATAATATAATTGTTCGTATACGAATACGCATCTGGAGCCTTAAATTACGCTAATAAAGAAAAAGATTCTGAACTCCCCCCCCTTTAAATTTTATCTAATTGAGTTTAGATAGCGGGCATAAAAATTATTAAAAATAAGTTAGATAAGTTGAATTATTTTATAATTATAAATATAAATATAAATACTAGTTCAAGTCTAACTTAAAAAAAAATAAATGACAGTATTAGAATTAATAATTTTAGTAGTGCCGATACCATTAGCTTCTATTTTATTTATCAACAATCTTAATTACGGATTTGCTTTTTTAATATTTCTATTATCGTACAATATACCAGAAATATTAGGAGGGTTATTTCAAACAATATTATACTTATTCTTAGATGAACTTGCAAATTCTCTTTGGACTCAATTTTTAGAGACAAGTCATCAATATCATAACACGTTATTACCATTTATGGCAATACAGTTTAATTCATTGAAAAAAGAAAATATCTCTAATCTTTTTAACCTTCAGGGTGACTCTAAAGAGTCATCTAATAAGGATTTAGATATTACATTTAAAGAATGGCTAATCACGAATAAACCAGCTAAAGAATACTTAAATAGTAAAGAATTTAAAACTTTAATATATAAGGAAAATAATAAATGTACAGGTATTTATTTATGGTTTAATAATATTAATGGGAAATATTATATTGGTTCTGCTAAAGATCTTAAAAATAGATTAGCTAGATATTATAGTCCTAAAGAACTAGTTAGAACTAATAATTTAATTCATAGAGCTATAATTAAACATAAACATGAAAACTTTTCACTTTATATATTAGAATATTGCGATCTTGATAATCTTATTGCAAGAGAGCAATTTTATCTAGATTCTTTAACACCATCTTATAATATATTAACAATCGCAGGTAATTCTACAGGTTTAAAACATTCAGAACAAACTAAAGAATTAATGCGTGAATTAAAAATTAATGATCCTAATTTATTAGAACGTATTAAAGGATTAAGTGTTATAAATAAAGGGAGTACTAAATCTGAGGAATTCAAAGCTCTTCGAAGTTCTTTAACAAAAGGAGAGAAAAATCCAATGTTTGGTAAGACCCATACTCCTGAATCTCGAGTTAAAATGAGTTTAAAAAAAAGAGGAATTTTTTTAAGTGAAGCTCATAGAGCTAAAATACGAGAATCCTTAATAAAATTAGGTCCAATAAACACTAAATCAGCTAAAGAGGTATATTTATACTCTTATAATAATCCTACAGTATTATTTAAAAAATTTCGAACTTATTCTGAAGCAGGTCTTTATTTTAGTTGTCATAGAAAGACTATATATAGATATATAGATAGTAATAAATTATATCAAGATAAATGGATAATAACTTCTAAGATAATATCTTAATATAATTTAATTTTTTGTTTCTTTTGCTCGTAATGTAAATTCATAACTGTTTCTTTTGCTCGTAATGTAAATTCATAACTATTTTTATTTTGTTAATTTTAAATAAAATTAACACCCCCACTTGTTTTGTTTCGTATACGAGTACGCATCTGGTGCTTTAAACTATGCTAACAAAGAAAAAGATTCTGAACTCCCCCCTCAATCCTCAAATTTAATTAAAGGAACTTTTCAATCAAAAAATATATTTAAACAAAATATTAGAAGCTTTAGCTCTATTTCAAAAAGTAATTCTTCAGATAGAAATCAATTCAAGGATTACTGGTTAAATATTAAACCTGTGTCTGAATGGTATAACCTAGATAAAAATGGTTATTCTAAAGCATATATTAATAAATATAATAGCCAAAATGGAATTTATATTTACAGATTAATCTTATAAAAAATATTCTAAATTTATAAAATAAAAAGTATTCTGAATTTATTTTTATAAAAAATATTTATTAATAAATATGTAATATATAAGTTGGGTGTCCAACTCGCTTGAATAATTATCCATTAAAGTTGAACCCCTTTTCTATATTTTTATAAGCAAGCCCGGGCTCCCCGGGACCGGCCTTTAAATTTAGAGTATTATTTAGTTAACGCCATTCTTACAGAGAAAAGTAATGGATATGTTGGTAAAATATAAGTAGATAATACGTATAAAATTACTACAAATAATAAAAAAGAAAAAGAGATCATATTAACAAAATAGAATGGTAATAATTGAGGCATTTTTTTTATAAAATAAAAATAATTAAAATTTAATCCTCCCGCAGGAAGACAACAGGTTTACCAAAATAATAAAAGCTTTGACTTGCGACTCCGAGAGTCAATGTCCTTTTCTACAGGTCCTCAGAGGGACCAAATAGGTTTTTTCTACAGGTCCTCAAAGGGACCAAATAGGTTTTTTAAAAACCATCTGAAAGTCGCACATGGAACAAGATTCTTCATTTTTTTTCGGTTTTGTAGACCAGTGTAGGCCTAATTTTATCGGGATTAAACGGATTCGAACCGATATCCTCATAATCGACAATTATGTGCTCTACCAATTAAGCTATAAACCCTTATTTTATAAACATTCTCATAAAATTTTATAACCTGTTCGGACCCCGGGGGTCCTCGTTTACTTTAAGAAAAAAGAGGGAATAAACTTATTCAAAAAGTCTCGATAAGATCCATTGATCTTTATATTAAATTTAACATCCTGGCCATCGGAGGTACGAACAAAATTAAAATATAAAGTTTACGAGGAAGAGGGGCCAAAAAATTCATAGAAAAAACTTAAAGAAAGGGAAAGTCTCCCTGATTTTATCAGTTTTTATAGGACTAAAAAGACTCGAACTTCTATTATCGATCTTATCTTTGAAATTTAGAAAAGATACAAGGGCCAAATAGGATGTTAAATGATTATTATTCTAGACAGTAATATTTAACTAATTCTAGATTATTGAATCTCGAATTATATATTTATTATCAAAAACTTTACCAAAAGAAAAGATATTTATCAATTTTTATAGAATAAGAATTTAACCATGTTGCTACTTCACTTATTGAAGAACATTCCTTTTCAAGTTTATTATCTAAAATTTATATATAAATTCTTTTCGCATTAAGAGCTACTCTTCCAAACATAGGATTTTCTCCTTTTTTAGCTTCATTCATTTTAATTAGTGTATCTGATAAATATTTTTTACCTTTATTGGCTTCACTCATTTTAGTTAATGTCTCAACTGTATGTTTAAAACCTTTTTAGGCTTCACTCATTTTAATCAATGTTTCTTCTGTATGAACTTTACCAAAAAAAGGATTTTTATTTGTACTTATTATTTAGGACTGAGAGGACTCGAACCTCTACTATCGGTCTTATCAAGACCGCGCTTTAACCATTAAGCTACAATCCTTTTATTTATATAGAATAATTCCCCTCCTAAATTGGCGCTTTAACCAATTAAGCTATAATCCTGTTCGGACCCGAAGGTCCTTTTATTTATATTGAATTATTCCCCCTTCCCTCCGTAATCCCCTTTATTTTATACTTCCTGAGGACGACCTTTTTTATTTAAAATATTTTTAATTTTTTAAATAAAAAATTGGTAGCCTGGAGGTCTACCCTCGGGGAGCGAGAGTTAACCATCCTTTTTAAGGAAGGTCTGTTTTTATATATATGAATATAAAAACTAGGACCTAAATGTAATTTATTTAGGATAAGTGATCTAAATTTATCTTACCGGTTAAATATAAATAACAAGAATTAATAAAAAGATAGTTTAATATAATTCATATCTTAATTGACATGAAATAACAAAAATATAAAATGTTAGCAAGCGCAAAAATCATAGGTTTAATTTTTTTTATAATAAGTTTTATCTTTGATGATTCAGAAAATTTACTAAGCTTACAATTATTAACTAATTCTAATGAACATCTTTTATCTCTGTCAGTTTTACCCGTAGGTGTTGTATTTTATGATGACCTTTTAAATAATAAAGGATTAATCTTGAAAGACACTAAAGGCAGAACTGAAATATATAAATGGACCCATTTAGAGTCAGGTAAATTTTATATCGGATCAGCTATTGATTTATCTGGACGATTTAAAGATTATTTCTCTAAATCTTATATATCTAATAGAAAAACAAGTCGTATCTGTAATGCTTTAGTTAGCCATGGTTATTCCGCATTTAGTTTAACTATATTGGAGTATATAGATAATATCTCGAATTTCTCGCAAGATGAAGCTAGAATTTTGATTCTGGAACGAGAACAACATTACCTAGATTCTCTGGAGCCTGAATATAATATACTTAAAATTGCTGGTTCCTCATTAGGTTATAAACACTCTGAAGAGTCTTTAATTAAAATGAGCGAGGTTAAAATTGGGAGATCTCTTTCTGCTGAAACTAAAGCGTTAATTAGCGAAAACATGTCTGATAGAACAGGTGAAAATCATTCTAATTTTAATAAACTTTATTTTACTGAAACTAAAGAAAAGATGAGTATAGCTAAAACAGGGGATAAGAATAATTTTTATGGGAGAACTCATTCTATTGAAACTATTGTTAAAATGAGAGAAGCCAAATTAGGAATTTCGAAATCAGAGGATCATAAAACAAAAATAAGTCTAGCTAAAGGAGGAGGTACTATTTTTGTTTATAATTCTGACCACTTACTAGTTAATAGTTTTGAATCTGCTAGAAAAGCTGCTGAGTATTTTAATGTAGATAAAAATACAATAGTACGTTATTCTAATAGTGGTAATTTATTTAAAAACGAATGGTTATTATCAAGAATATCTAAATAAGATTCTTCTTAAATGGTAGGGTTAATATACCATTGTCCTAAATTTACACCAACATGTAACACCTCACCCTCCTTACGGTAGGGTCTATCTAGAGATATTATTGTAAGGATTATATACTATCAGGTTCTGGCGAGTTAAACGGCCCCAGCCAGACGATTAATTACAATCAAATTAGCTTGTGTAGATATATAATAATAGAAGTTTCATTATATGAAAATAATTTACAAGTGGTCTAAATTTATTTTACCGGTTAAATATATATAACAAGAATTAATAAAAAGATAGTTTAATACAAACCATGTTTTCATTAACATGGTATAATATATAAATAAAATGTTACAAAGCGCAAAAATCATCGGAGCTGGATTAGCGACAATCGGATTAGCTGGTGCAGGTGTTGGAATCGGGACTGTTTTCGCAGCCTTAGTAAACTCTACTGCTAGAAACCCTTCAATCAAAGCTCAATTATTCTCTTATACAATTTTAGGATTCGCATTGACAGAAGCGATTGGGTTATTCGCTTTAATGATGGCTTTCTTACTTTTATACTCATAATTGTAAAAAAACCGGAATTAAACACCCCCCTCCCTTTTTAACTTTATAAATAATGATGGCTTTTTTAATGGTCATGATTTATATTACCGGTTAAATATAAATAACAAGAATTAATAAAAAGATAGTTTAACACAAATCATGTCTTAATTGATACGATATTATAATATTAAAATGTTAGCATTCGCGAATGATTTAAGTACATTAAATTGTACTTTTATGAATATATTTGAAATTATTCCTATTTCTTCATCCGATATTTCTTTATTATCTAGTATAGTTCCAATAAAAGTTTATAGTAATGCAGATACTATGAAACAAGATATTATTAGAGAAAATAATAAAAAGATAGGTATATACAGATGGATAAATAATGAGAATAATTATACATACATAGGTAGCTCAATAAATTTATCTAATCGTTTAAGATTATATTATAATTATGATTTTATCTCTGAAAAAAGTAATAATAAAAGTATGATTCATGACGCATTGGTTAAATATGGATATTCAAAATTTACTCTTGAAATTCTTGAATATTGTGATGCGAGTTCAGTATTAGAACGTGAGCAATATTATCTTGATACTTTAAACCCTAAGTACAATATTTTAAAAATAGCAGGAAGTTTAACTGGATTTAAACATTCAGATGAGTCTATTTTAAAAAGAGTAAGCACTTTTGCAGATAATCAAAAGATTAAGAAAGCTTTAAAAGCTATAGAACCTAACGAGGGTCTAATAGAAGATAAACCTTTAATAAACTTTCCTTTAAAAGGCTCTTCAAGACCTATAGAAGTTGTAGAAAAGATGCGTAAAAATCATTCTAGAAGTAAAATAGTGTATGAGTACAAAGCAGATAAAGTAACATTAATTGCTAAGTATGATTCATTAAGACAAGCCCAAGAAGTGAGTGGTCTTTCTCGTGAGTATATCGCGAGATGTATTAAAACTGGTAAATTAGCACATAATTCATCTTGGTATTCTTTTACAGAACTTAATTCATAGAATTTTGCTTTAAAGAGTTAATTATAGTCCCCCCTTTTTAAAGGAAAGTATTCAACTATAAACTGAATCCTTGCTATAATTAACTTCCCCCAACGTATAGATTATTATACTCATAATAATAAAAACCGAAATTAAACACCCCCTTAATGGATTTTTAAGTCTTATGATTATTCATATTTCTTTCTTGAAGTGGCCAATAATTTATTTTCCGATCAAGGATAAAAAAAAAAATATTAAAATATAGGTTAATAATAAAAGATGGTGGGTGGTAGGAAATCTATAAAATTAAATCTTAGTAGTTAAAGTTTACTAAGTTTTATAAAATTAGATCTTAGTAGTTAAAGTCTACTAAGTTTTATAAAATTAGATCTTAGTAGTTAGAGTTTACTAAAATTTACAAAATATGGAAATATGGACTATTTTAAATATTTTATATATTACATATAAACCTGTTGTCTTCCTGCGGGAGGATTAAATTTTAATTATTTTTATTTTATAAAAAAAATGCCTCAATTATTACTTTCTTTAAAATCTTTTAAAAGTATAATTTATTATTATTTTTTATTATTTACAAAAAATTCTTTAGTTAAAGTCTTATTGTACTTTACCTTTAGTTTATTTTTGTCTTTATATCTATCTAATGATATAATTTATTGCATAGACGAGTCTAATAATTCTATTACTAATAACAATTCTATAGCAACACAGCAAAATTCGCTTTTCAATAGTTGGAGACAATTAATGGATACACGAATTAGATTTGAAACTACACCAGGCCAAATAGGTTCTGCATTAACTAGTTTAGGTATAACAGGGGCTACTGGTTGGGGAATATATTATGGATTTAAAGGTGCAGCTTGGGCAAGTGAGATTATTCCTGGTACACCGTTTACTAAAGGAGCGTTAGTACTTTCAGATGCCACTATAGGTGGAACATATGGTTTAATGGCTTATGCAATTGCTAGAAAACAAGGTCCTCAAGGTCCGTTTGGATCCGTTATTATTAACCCTCCTATTGATGAACCTCTACCTAATATTCAACTCCAAGTAAATAACGATGGGATAAATATTATTTCGCCGTTAGAATCAGAAATTTCCTTTAATCCTTTTATTCATTTAAACCCTATAGCCGATAATCCTGATATAGCATTATTATCTTGTGGTATAATTTTTATATTAGCAGCTATTCAATGTTTAAATTTTATTCTAATACGATATATTATATTAAAATATTCATCAAAAATTAGTAATTATTTAGAATCTTATCCTACAGCGTCTAAAGCTTTTAAACGAATTTTAAACGTGTTTGAAAATTCCTTCACACTGTATCTTATAGCATTTGTTATTCTAGGTTATTTAGCTCTTATAGGGGCCTTAATAGCGACATTGTCCTTACTTCATTTTATGCCTAAGTAATTAACCCCTCACGTCTGTATAACAATATTTGTAATACTAATGACAAACTCCCCCCTTATACTTATAATTGTAAAAATCGGAATTAAACAGGATTTTAATTCTTATACTAACTGGGTCTTCTTTCAATTATTATACTCATAATTGTAAAAAAACCGGAATTAACACCTCCCTTTATATTCATAATAATAAATCAAATTAAAATCTCATTTACATTAGAATATTAAATTTTAAAAAGAATAAAATAGTAATCAATATAATTTTTCTTTTAATTAGGATTTTATTTTAGTAATTTTTCTATTTTTATCTGACCATCTCTGGTTTATAGAATTATCTTCTGAAATCTTCTTTTATAATCTTCTAAGCCTTATTTTAATAAAGGTTCCACCCCAAAGGGTGGTGGTTATAGTGCGTTAGATTGTGTTTGTGTCTAGAACAACCTTTGGTTGATTCTTATCAACTCCTAAACCTTAAGAAATAGATATATTAAAAATTCTAAAAGAGCCCCGGGCTCCCGAAGGCTCGCTCGACAGGGAATACTATCTTTTATTCGTAAAATATTTTACTTAAATACCCCACTCTAATATAGCGTTTTATAAATAAAGAGGAAGCTCCAAAATAAATAATTACATGTCACACTTTTTTAATTTTCCCTTTACAACAAGAGCTCATAAAGTATATCATTATGTTACATTAATAATGTTTTTCTTTGCTGTTTTAGTAGTAGCCCTTATATTATTAATAGGGGTTTATATTTCAGTAGTATCACTAATATTTATATTTGAGTAAAATTACTAATGTTTATTTTTAATAATTAAATAAAATTTTATAATTTTTTTACCCCTTTACATCTAAAATATGATGTGAGGGGTTTTTTTTTACCAATAAAATCACTCTAAAAATAAAAAGAGAGTATGAATACAAGATAGATAATAATAAAAACCGGAATTAACACCCCCCACTTATAAAAAAATATAAAATTAACAATGTACACAATATATAACATATTTAATTTAATAATAATGACTTTTGATAGTCATTCGTTTTCATTATTCGCTTCTGTTATACCAGAATCTTCTATTCATTTAGCTTTTGTTAGTCCAGACTCTTCTATTGAACCTTTTAATATAATTATGTTATTTTCTAGTATAGTTCCTATAAAGATATATTCAAATGCTGACCTTAATAAAGTAGTTTTAGCTAATTTTAACTATGATAATTATATATATTATTTCAAAAACAATAATATATTTATGTACAATTTCTTAGAAAATAAAGTGCATAATCAAGATGGTAATTCTTTAATCCCTTATAAACCAATTGACAGATTTTTAATAAAGTATAATAAATTAATTAAAAGAGAGTAGAGCTATTCTGAAATATTATATGAAGGAATAGACTCGAACGTTTTCTATCAAATAAAAAAATGAACTGATTAGATTCATATTTTTCCCCTTCTAAGTCTTTGTACTTAGGAGGGTTTTTTTTTCGATTTTTGTATGGAAATTATATAAGATTTCGTTTAAGATGTTCTGAACAGTGAGAGTTGCACTCACATTGGGTAACAAGAAGACCCTAGCCTACTCTTAGCTTATGTCCAGTCTGTAGGGTGTAAAAATTATCTATATGATAATTCTACTATAAGTTCCCGGCTCAAAAGTAAATTAATTTACTTCAACAATTTTTAAAGGATTTTTTAATAAAGTTTCTTTATAATTATGATATTGATTAAGATTCCCTAATATTTCATATTGTCTTAAATTATATGTAGAACAAATATTTTGTAAAGTTGAAACATAAATTAATTTTTCATCATATTCATAAATTATTTCTAATGGAAAATCATCATATAAATATTTTAAATCTTTAGAATTCCATAGTAAAAAATCAGGATATTCAGTTTTATCGAAACACATATAAATTGCGTATTTTTTATTATTTGAATAACCAGTTAATATTTTATTTCTGCTATAATTATCTAAAAACTCATCATTCCATTGAAAATATTTATATACAGGTTGATAAGCTAGATTTAGCTTAGGGTCAAATTTTTTAATTAAACTATATTCTAAAGTTCTAGTTATAAAATCTGTGATTTTAGTTAATAATATAATTTCTCCTTTACATAAATTATAATCAGGATAAATACGTTTAAATAAATTTAAATAGTTAGTATTTAAGTATAAGATATTTATATTAAATCCTAGCTCATAAATTATTTGTTCCTCTACTGAAATAAATTTTAGATTAGATCTTTGAACTAGAGAATCTACAGATCCATAAAACAAAATAATAGAATTTAAATAAAATTTTATCATTTCGTTTAATTTACTACTTCTTATATCTTTATCATTTTTATCTTTTAACGCTTGATTATATTTATAAAAATTATGAACATGAGAAGAAATTCTTCTTCTTATATCTATAGAAGATCCTATATAATAATATAATTTATTTTTAAAAGTGATAATATAACAACCACAAGTTAATTCATTCAATTTATAATTATTAAGTGTTAATAAATCTGACCAACTATCATTAATCTCAAAAATAGGTTTACATTTTAAATCATCTTCTTCAATTATATTAAAATGTTGATAAATAGTAACAGGCGGTAAATAAACATCTATAATATCTTCCATTAATATTTGATCAATTATAACAGTTTTAATATTTTTTATTTTATAAAATAATTCTCCTGTTCCTTCATTAATTTTTGCATTAATAATTATTTTATCTTGTTCAAGTTTATTAATTAACCAAAGTTTCACAAAGTTTGAATCAGAAAATCTTGATAAGATATATTGAATATCCTCAATTTCTCTTAAAGTATATCGATTGTATAATATTGTTGCTAATAATTCCTTTCTAACATTTTGAATAGGTTTTAAAAAAATTTTATTTTTATAATGGTTAAGAGCATTCATTTTGTTTTTATTTATAACTTCCTCTTTATTTATAAAACGCAGAGTGGGGGTGTGGACAACTTACTGTCCTTTATTACTATTATATTCCATTAATACATAAATTTTAACTAAAATTTCAAGAATATCCTCATGATTTTTTATTGATTTATCCATAAATAATGATAACTTAGTTTTAATCTCATCATCAGTTATTACACCTGACAATAAATTTATATCTGAGGTCTGATCCAATAAATTAGTTATTGGTACAACTTTCTCAGAACCCAAAAAGGTTTGTCCAGAGGAAGAAATAACCTCAATATTTTGTTTTACTAAAGCATCAGGTGTATCTAACATCTTGTTATTGGTAGGACACAATAAGGGAATTATATTAGAATTAAAATTATCAAGTTTGCTTTTAAATTCTGGTTTATCTAAAACTGTTAAAAATAAAAATTCATATAAAACTTTACCTCCTCTTTCTATAAAAAGAGCTGCTATAAAAGATTCAAATATATCACCTAAAAGTTTTGTATGTGCTTTAAGTGAAGAAGCAACATTTTCTTTATTATGTATCTCTGAATTTAAATATTTATAAAGTCCTATTTTTAAAGATATTGAAGAAAGATTTGTTCCTTGAACCAATGATGATCTTGTTTCAGTTAATTTTCCTTCTGAATACTCAGGAAAAGAAAAATATAGAAATAGAGATACATATGATTCCAATAAACTATCACCCAAAAACTCTAGAGTTTCATATGATTTTAATGAAATATCTTTAGCTCTACATGATTTATGTGTTAAAGCGATATTAAAATTTTTTGTATTACTAATATCCCCTATTATTTCATTAATTCGAGGATTAATAGTATTTTTAGTAGAATATAATTTGTAGGAACCCTCCTCACAAAGGGTTCTAATTTTTCTTAAATAATTATTTAAGGGCATTTTTACATTTTATTGTAATTAAAATTGCATCCTCCCGCAGGAAGACAAATAAGAATTTTATTAATTCTGCAGGAACCATTCTTATAGAGGGGTTCTATTTATATTTAACCAATAATATAAATTTAGACCGTTTTAAAATAAGTTTATTTTATATTCTGAAATTAATAACACCAGAGGCTAGAAATTGCATTTTAATTTATTAAAAGGGGGATTTTCTTTTATTAGATTTATTAGAAGATCCTTTTGTTTTTCTCCGTTTATCATTTTTAATTACATATTGCATTAAAAAAGAATCTTTAGGAGCATTTTTAATTTGTTCTATTAATTTTTTATTCTCAGCATCACGAAGTTCTATTGATTTTTTATACATTTCTAGTATAAATGGATTATCAATATCTTTAGAATCTATAGTATCGCATAAATGCTCACCATTAAACTCTCTATCTCTTTTAAGATAAAATTCTAGAGTTTTTTCATCTTCATCTAAATCTGAAGAATTTTGATATAATTTAGCAATTTCTATATCTTCATCTGTTATTTCAAAATCATCACGTGGATATTGTTTTCTTTTCCGTGAATTAGAATATGAAAATATTAAAAAACTATAGATAAATTCTAAATTTTCAATATAAAACCATGATAATAAATTATCAGGTCCCGCCAGGGAACCGTCTTGGAGAGAAGGTATTAAATAGCTAATTAAAGCTATCGTAATTAATATTGTTATTAATAACATTTTTATTTTTATTTAAAGAATTTTCCTCTTTATTTATAAAACGTTAGAGTTGGGTGTGGACAATTTATTGTCCTTTAAGGTTTCTTCCGATATGATGGAGGATCCCTATTTAAAATTATTAAGAAGAATGATATATTCTAATACCTAATGAAATTGATTTAATTTCATTATTAATAATCATACCGGAAATAACATCTCTAGTAATAGCATCATTACTAATATCGACATCTTTTCCTAAATAAATATTATTAGTTTTAAAGGACATACTTACTTTATTATCAATAGAATTTGTATCTTGAATAAAAGTGTTAATCATAAGTATAAATTTGTTAATATCATCAGTATTTTTAATATTAAAAGTAAAATATTTAGTAACCATAGGATTTTTATTGTAATTAAAATTTAATCTTCCCGTAGGAAAACAACATAGATAGATAGATTTAAACTATTTAGTAATAAATAATTTAATAATTGGTTATATATAAATAATTTTTCCATCTAAGTATAAAAAAAAACCCCTCACATCCAAAATAGGAGTAAGGGGAGGGATAAATTTCTGTATAATTTTACCTGAGGGGAGTTTAGCCTTGTTATTAAAACGCTATTTTATCAAGGAGTTTAGCTTTGTTATTAAAACGCTATTTGCACTCATTTAAAGGCTTAATTGTATTGTATATTTATTACCAAAGAATATTTCAGAAGCCCTAATAATCTTTATGAAGTCCTATATTATAATATATTTTTAGCCCTCCAGGTCTAAATTTGCCCGAGCAGTCTTGATTGAATTTAACATATATTATATATATAACACTCGAGCCTGCTAGAATAAGATCGGCCTATTCATTTTTATATTATCCCCTCAAGCTTGTGGGGGGAAAGGAAAAGACCATAAGGCTCTATAGAAGAAAGTTTTTATTTATTGCGCGGATGACAGAATTGAACTATCAATACAAGATCATGAGTCTTATGTGTTAACCATTACACTAATCCACATTATTATTATATAAATTCTAATGGTCGTTGCCCTCTTTATTTGGTTTCTCCTCACAAACTCGCCATTGGATAACCAGGAGCTCGTCCTAAATTATTAGGGTTTTGTTATATAAATGAAAGTATAGTAGGCTGAGAGAAGATCGGTTTAAGGTATATAAGAATATTTATATTTTTTTTATTCTCCCCAAGCTTGCGGGTATAATTTATTCTGCTTTATAAGCAAAGTAGAATTTTGCATCAATTACAAATATATTAGTATTTTTTTTTACTTTACTCTTATCATATTCATTATTTTTTTTTACTTAATTCTTATCATATTCATTATTTTTAAATTAGTTTTGTCTTTCTACAAATAAAGTAGAAATAGATAATGCAAACTCCATTTCTAATGGATTTAACTTTCGTTTATGTTTCTTTTTAATATTACGTTTTTTTTAAGTAAAATAATTTTGTTTTACCCTCCGGGCGTTAAAGATAAGTTAATTACCCTCCGGACATTAATGATAAGGATTATCTCCTTCTGCAGTAACTCGTATTAAATTAAATACAACTAAAGGGACTACTATTTTTGTGTATGATTTAAATGACTTACTTGTTATTAGTTTTACTTCTGCTAAAGAAGCTGCAAAACATTTTGGTAGTAATCATTCGACAATTTTTAAATATGCATCATCCGAAAAACTTTTAAAGGTCAATGGATTTTGTCATTAACTGCTAAATAATTGTAAAAAGTTTTATTAGTCCTCTACCTTTGTAACTTCTTTTCAGAAGCCACTAGATAAGGCTTAATTTTCTATTAGTATTTTCTCGTTTTTCTTATACTTATGACGAATAATTATCAGTAGTAAGTATAATAAAAATATATTATTCGAATTAGGTGCTTAAGCTAACTAGAATAACACCCCTCATAAGCTAACTCGAATAACACTCCCCATAACCTAAGTAAGTAATTGGGATTAAAGCGTTACAAGTATACATACAACTTATTATAGGGTCAACAAAAATATGTTTTATTGAAATAAATTAAAGTTTTTTTCTTGGCCTCCGGCCGTTAATGATAAGGATAATTTTCAAGATTATAAATATTTAGTACTAGATGGCTTAAAATATTACTATTCTTACACCTCATAGATAACTTTAACATCCTCTAAAAGAGAATGAAATAGTTAACTCCCTATTTTGATAAATCAAAATAATTGGGTAGCCTATCAAAGCAATAGTCTATTGCTAATTTTATTCCCTTTACATCCAAAAGATGTAGGGAAAAGAATAATTCATAGCTCTGTTTCCTACTTATATGCTTTCAGTAGTTATCATTTATGCACATAGCTTTCCAGCCATGCATTCATTTATTTATAATGTTATACAACTGGTAAACCATAGGTGCACTTAATCTGGTCCTTGCGTACTAAGATAAACTGCTATTCTTATTCTAACTCCTACAGTAGATATAATCAATACTGATTCACATCGTATTAAACCCAACTCACGTACCTTTTTACTCGACGAACAGTCGAACCCTTGGGAGCAACTACAACCCCCAGGAAAAGATGAGTCGACATCGAGGTGCCGGACCACTGAGTCAATATGGACTCTCGTCAGTGACTAGCCTGTTATCCCTAGAGTAACTTTTATCAGTTGTGCGATAGCCATTCCATAATGAAACTATCGGATCACTATGACCCGCTTACGCGTCTGTTCGACTTTTTTGTCTTACAGTTAAGCTTGTTTATACCATTACGCTTAATTAGGTTATCATAAACCCATTGGTTTCCATCCAATTTAAACAAACCTTTGTACTTCTCAGATACTATTTATGAGAATCCCGCCCCAGGTAAACTGCCAATTAATCATTTTCCCTTTGGGGAACCTTTATAAAATATTATTTTATAAAATTTTCCAGGTCCTTGGTAAAACCAAGGAAGAATATTCAATAAACTTTATATATTTCAACCTATAAGATCCTGAATGTCAAAGACCTTCAAGACCTTTACCTAAAGGTACAAGGAAGGGGCAATATAAAGATTGAATATTATCTTAGTTAATTTTATATTAAGTTAAGGGCTCTCAGTTTTGTTTAATCAACTACCTTATTGCTGTATCTTAATAAAAAATTAACAATAATTAACTACAGTAAAGCTTCATAGGGTCTTCGTGTCTAGCTGTAGGTAAACCGCATCATCACGGTTAGTTCAATTTCACTGAGTCTCTCCTGGAGACAGTTGAAGTATCGTTAAACCATTCATGCACGTCGGCAATTATCCGACTAGGTATTTCGCTACCTTAGGACTGTCATAGTTACAGCCGCTATTGACCAATGTTTGATTTTTGATCGTGAAACCAAAAAATTTATACGTTTGGCATTGAGCAGGTATCACACTTTATACATCCATTATTATGTTGGCAAAGTGCTGTGTTTTTAGTAAACAGTCGTACCTCACATTTATGTGCCAGCCATCAAATAATATTATTATTTAATAGCCACTCTTTCTTTCGAAATTACAGAGTTATTTTGCCTAGTTCCTTCAGGAGAGTTCTCTCAACACCTTAGTATATTCTACCTGCCTACCAGTGTCGGTTTAGAGTACGGTATAT
>Ga0154000_1000008_pt1 | contig 83336 bp, 65 predicted proteins | sample TSNC084MetaG_FD_104674 | JGI IMG/M metagenome (GOLD analysis project Ga0154000, IMG submission 104674) | Attine ant fungus gardens microbial communities from North Carolina, USA - TSNC084 MetaG | ecosystem: Host-associated > Fungi > Mycelium > Unclassified | place: USA: North Carolina, Lumber... | reverse complement strand
TGACGCTGAGGAGGCCCATCGCCTTGGACTTGTCAACAAGGTTGTAGAGCACGGGAAGGCGCTGGAGACGGCCCGGGAAATGGCAAAGAGGATCGTTGAGCGCGCGCCCATTGCCACTAAGGTAGCCAAAGCATGTATCAATATGGGGGCCAACACTGATCTGCGGTCCGGGCTGATGTTCGAGCGGTATGCCCAGGCTCTGGTCTTTGCCACCGAGGATAAATACGAAGGGACAAACTCCTTTCTGGAAAAAAGACCTCCCGTCTACAAAAACCGCTGAGAGAGAAATTTTTCCGGTGCATGGTGGACGGAAAAAGGGTGCCTTTTTGTTTGAGCGCTTCCCCGCAAGGGGATTAGATAGATGCCAAATAGAAATTTAGGAGGAATGATGGAAATGAACATGAAGAAAATGCTTGCCCTTGTACTGGCCGGCGCGATGAGCCTTTCCCTTGCCGCCTGCGAAAGCAGCAATACCACCTCCCCCAACACCAGTGGCAGTTCTTCCAATTCCAACGCAACCAGCACCAGTAAGAGTCCCATTCTGATCACGATCGGAACGGGCACTGTTGGAGGCGGCTGGTACTCTATGGGCGGTGCCCTGGCCAATGTTTTGACCGAGTACATGCCCAATGCCAGCGTTACCTCCATCGCCACCAATGCATCGCTGGAAAATATGTCCATGCTGCAGGCCAATAAGCTTGAAATCGGTATGGCCAATACCGATGTGGTTTATCAGTCTTACTATGGTCTGAACGACTATGCAAAGTACGAGGATCTGAACACCCTGTGCATGATGGATGAGATTTATCTGACTTTGTTGGTGGCAAAGGACTCCGGCATTGAAAGCTTTGCCGACATGAAGGGCAAGCGCCTTGGCACCGGAACCGCAGGCAGCGGTCTGTATCTGATGGTGGAGGCGATTCTGGGCGCCTATGGCTGGACCTATGACGATGTGGTTCCCTATCAGGCCAGCACCGCCCAGCAGGGCGATGCGCTGAAGGATGGCAACATCGATGCCGCCTGTTTCCTGATGACCGGACGTTCCGGCGCCTCCGCCAGCATTGTGGAGATGGTCTCTACCTTCGACTGTCACCTGATTCCCTTTGATGACGAACAGATCAAGGCCCTCAATGAGGCGTGCCCCTATTATCTGGATGACTACATCCCAGGCGGTTGGGTGGAGTCCAATTCTGAGCCGGTCCATACCTTTGGCGTGAATACCCAGATGTTGGTTCGCAGTGACATGGATGAGCAGGTGGCCTATGATCTTATTAAGACGATCGTGGAGCATCTGGATGGCCTGACGGCCATTCATCCCGCGTTCAGTGTTATGACCGATGACTATATTGCAAGTGGTATGTCGCTTCCCCTGCATCCTGGAGCGGAGCGGTATCTGAAGGAAATCGGCGCGGAAATCAGTTATCTTGAGGGCCCGTAATTAATCCATTTCGTTTTTCCGGTAGGGCGCGCCCTGGGATAAGCGGGGCGTGCCTTTTCTCGGCTGATTATCTCAAAAGGAAGGGCAAATATTGATGAATTATTTAAAGGAATATCAGGCAAAGCGGCGCACGGCTCAAGAAGCTGCCGCGCTTGTGAAAAGCGGAATGTCATTAGACTGGGGATACAGCAATTCTAAGCCTGTGGCAATTGACATTGAGCTTTCTGCCAGAGCGGAGGAGTTAAGCGATGTAAGCATCAAGAGTACGGTTTGTCCGGCGCATTTTCATGTGTTTGACGCCGATGACACAGGCAAATCCTTTGTCTATGTCAGCGGACATTGCACCGCACCGGAGCGCCATTACATTGAGCGGGGCTTTGCCAGCTATGCCCCTTCCAGTCTGGGACAAAATGCCGATTGGCTTTATAAGGGCTACCGAAAGGTTGACATCGCAATGCTCCAGGTGGCGCCCATGGATCGGCACGGCTACTTTAATTTCGGGCCGCAGGCAACCTTTCTCAAGGCCATTTGTGATGTCGCCTCCCTCGTTATCATTGAGATAAATCCTCAGATGCCCATCGCCTTGGGCGGTAAGGAGGAGGCCATTCACATCAATGAGGTGGACTATATCGTTGAGGATGAGCGAGCCAATGTTCCTATGACCACCATGCCCGCTGCCAAACCCACCGATGTGGATCGAAAGATTGCCGGCTATATACTGGAAAACATCTCCTCCGGATGCTGCATCCAATTTGGCATTGGCGGCGTACCTAATGCGGTGGGAGAGGTGTTGCTGGAGTCCGACCTCAAGGATCTGGGTATTCACACCGAGATGATGACCGAATCTATGATGAAGCTACACTACGCGGGTAAAATCAGCGGCAAGTATAAAAATTTGGATCAGGGTAAGATCGTCTATTCCTTTGCGCTGGGCAGCAAGGAACTGTTTGACTTTGTGGATAAAAACCCGGCGCTGGCAGTCTATCCCACCTCATACACCAACAACCCCGTCACAATTGCGCAAAACCGGAACGCCGTGTCCATTAACAACTGCCTGGAGGTGGATCTGACGGGCCAGGCGTGTGCGGAATCGGTTGGGCCCCGGCACATCAGTGGAGCGGGCGGACAGTTGGAATTTGGCATGGGCTGCTACTATGCCGATGGAGGCAAGGCCTTCCTTTGCCTTTCCTCTACCTTTGAACGGAAGGATGGCACAAAGGAATCCCGGATTCGGCCGCTTCTGCGGGAGGGCGCTGTGGTGACCACCCCCCGCCCACAGGTCATGTATCTGGTGACGGAATACGGAATTGTGAACCTGAAGGCCAGGTCGCTATGGGAAAGAGCGGAGCTGATCATTGGACTGTCCGCGCCAGAGTTCCGTGAAGGACTGATACAGGAAGCGGAAAAGCTGGGAATCTGGAGGCCCAGCAATAAACGAAGCTAGAAGAGCGCCAGAAAAAGGCGATAAAAATGAAAAGACCTGACCGCCTGTGGCTGACCCCACAAGCTGGTCAGGTCTTTTGGTGCGATCTATCATCACTTTAGGTCAAAGGATGAAATAATTGAGGCGATCGCTGCTCTTTGTCTGCAAAGGGAAAATTCTCTTAGAACCATGCTCTGCAACGTCCATTCGGGTTATTCATCCCTGTTCGAGCCTCTCTACCGCGCGCCCTTTCTCATCTACGCTGTAACAAAGCGGTTTGCCAGATTGCGCAGTTGATACCAGCGATGCGTTGTTTTATAATGGAACCATCTTTCGGCAAGACAGCTTGTCTGTATTTTATGGCAGGCTCACTGTTTGTTATAGCCATCTCGATTGAAGCCTGGGAAATAGCCGCTTGTACAGAATTTGTATAAGATTCAGGGATTGGGATGAGTGATAGTATTGAGGAGAAAAGCTGATGGAACAGAACGGGATAATAACACGCGAAACGGAGCAAATGATAATACGCCCTGAGCATCCCAATGATTACAATGCCATCCTGCGGCTTACCTATGAAGCTTTTCTGACGCTTGACTACCCTGGACGGCGGCGGATGGACGAACATTACCTTCGGGCCGCTGAGCGTCCTGCCGGAACGCCACAGGCAGGGGATCGGTTCCGCTCTGGTGCGCCACAGCATGGAAAAGGCGCTAGAGATGGGCTTCGGCGCGGTTTCGGCAAAGAAATGATCGCGCAGATGCTTACCATGCTGCGAAAGGCTGGAGCAAGAACGGTCATCGTGGAACCGGAACGGGACAACACCGCCTCGAACCGCCCGCTGGAGGCGGACGGTTTTTTGTGGAACGGCGAGGACTACCATTTGGAGCTTGAAGATGCGGGCTTATGAACAAATACATCGCGCCTCTGCGCGCTCGTTCATCGCGATAAACTTTAGTGCCAACACACGCTCGCGGCTACTTGGCCTGCGTGACGAGTTGCAATCAAACTCGCGGTATGGAAAATTCTCCCCACCGGAAAATCTGCACCTGACCTTGGCGTTCCTCGGTGAGTGCGATGCAAAACAGACCGCTGCCGCAAAAGCCGTTCTTGATGCGCTCACCTTCGAGCCGTTCGACATCACAATAGACCATGTTGGGCATTTCAAGCGTGATGGCGGTGATATTTGGTGGGCGGGCGTTCGTGACAACACCGCACTGTCGAACTTGCAGAGCGAGTTAACAGCACGGCTGCACGGGTCAGGCTTTATGCTTGAGAACCGAAAGTATAGCCCGCATATCACGCTTGCACGCGGGGTAGTGTCAGAGTATGTATTCGGTAAAACAGAGCCATTGCGCGAAACGGTCACGGGCGTGGAGTTGATGAAATCGGAGAGAATCAGCGGTAAACTGACCTATACCGCGATTCATAGGAGAGTGGCTTCACGCCATTAAAACGCAACGCCTGTTGCTTCGTGAAATGACCGGGGGCAATTTGAATTCACTCGCCGCGATCTTGATTTTCCGGGCGGCCATATATTATGCCTCCCCAAAAAACAAATAACAACAAGATAAAACTTTAAAAACTGAAAAAAATACTTGTTTGAATTTGAAGCGTACTTTCTATATAGTAGGATTCAAGAACACAAGGAGGAATGGACATGAAGGAGAAACAGTTTCATTACAGCGATTACCGGAGTGGGGAGTTGGTCAATGGAATTGAGCGCGCAGCCCACCGGGCGCTGCTGTACAGCACGGGGCTGGACCAGGAGGACATCAAAAAACCGCTGGTGGCCGTGGTGAACTCTTTTACCGAGATGGTACCGGGACACATTCACCTGCGGGAAATTGCGGAGTATGTTAAGCAGGGCATCTCTCAGGCGGGGGGGATTCCCCGTGAGTTTAATACCATTGCCCTGTGCGATGGCATCTGTCAGGGCCACCGGGGGATGAGCTACCCTCTACCCAGCCGGGAAAACATTGCCGATGCCGTGGAAATGATGATTGAGGCCCACCATTTTGATGCCATGGTTATGCTTCCGGGTTGTGATAAAATTGTCCCCGGTATGATTATGGCGGCGGCCCGGGTGAACATTCCTACCATCATTGTTCCCAGCGGACCGATGATGGCGGGCAGTTACGGAGGCAAGGAGGTCATTACCCTGACCGACATGCGGGAGTTTATCGGACAGACCCAGACAGGTGCAATGACGGAGCAGGAACTGACTGAGCTGGAGCTAAAGGCGCTGCCCACCTATGGAACCTGTGCCATGCTTGGGACTGCCAACTCCATGAGCTGTCTGTGTGAAATTTTAGGGCTTTCCCTTCCCGGCTGCAGCACCGCTCTGGCGGTATCTGCGGAAAAGCGCCGGTTTGCCAAGGAATCGGGCCGCCGGGTTGTGGAGATGATCCGCCAGAAGCTGGCGGCGCGCAGCATTTTATCCCGGGGGGCGCTTCTCAACGGGATTCGCGGCACAATGGCCATGGGGGCCTCTACCAATACGGTGCTGCACTTGATGTCCATCGCCGCAGAATCAGGGGTAGACCTGAAGCTCGCTGACTTTGACCGAATCAGCAGGCAGATCCCCTATGTCTGTAATCTCAAGCCCTCAGGGGATTACCCTCTGGCAGCGCTGCATGAGTGCGGCGGCATTCCGGCTGTTCTGAAGGCCATTGAGGGGATGCTGGACCCGGAACATATGACCGTTACGGGAAATACAATATTGGAGAATTTGGCACAGGTACCGCTGGTGGAAAATGATTTGATTTGGCCAGTTCATGCCCCTAAAAATGAGGAGGGTGGCATCGCTATCTTGTACGGAAGTCTGGCCCCCAATGGCGCGGTGGTAAAAAAATCCGGGGTTAAGCCCTCGATGTACCAGTTTACAGGCAGTGCCAGGGTATTTCACTCTATGGAGGACGCGAGCGCCGCGGTATCGAACGACCAGATCAAGAAGGGCGATGTCATTGTCATCCGTTATGAGGGGCCCAAAGGGGGGCCGGGCATGCGGGAGATGCACATGACAACCTCGCTGCTGGTGGGGCGGGGGATGGATGAAAGCTGTGCTTTGGTCACCGATGGTCGGTTTTCCGGCTCAACCAGAGGACCATGTATCGGCCACATCTCACCTGAGGCGGCGGCTGGGGGTCCTATTGCCGCCGTTGAGGAGGGGGACAGGATTATAATTGACATCCCAAACCGTCGCCTGGATTTAGATGTGCCACCTGAGATTATCGCACAACGGCTGGAACAGGTAATTCCAATTGTCAAGCCACGCACACCCTCCTTGGCGAAATATGCCGCTCTTGTTACTTCTGCCGATCAGGGCGCAGTGCTAAAAATACCAGAAGAAAAAGAAGGACAAAGAAAAGAAATGAGGGAACCATCATGATTACAAAACCGCGCTACTTCTAAAGCAATGGCTATCGGTTGTCCGCCGCCCTCCATTTGCCTGATGATTATCACCTTGCAAATATGAATAAGAGCAGGAAAAAAGTGCGTTCCCGTATCCCGGGAACGCACTTTTTTCCTAAGTCTGAACGAATTGGGGCAGTCCATCCTTCGCGCGAGGCGCTATTTCAATCCGGTCCTTTTTGGGGGGAGGCCGGAGACAATTTGGTCTGCGGCCTCTGGAGCGCGCTTGCGCTCCAGAGGAGCAGTAGGGCCCGTGCAGGGCGCTGAGAAAACTGCAAGTCCGGCCAGGGGAAATGGCCGGCGCAGGGAGAAAGGGGGGTCAAGCCCTTTCATAGCCAAGGAGAAAACATAGGATGTTAAGTCCATCTATAGGATAGCATACTCCTGGGAAAAAATATCAAGAAACTTGGAATATTTTGTGAACGAAGTGTTAAATCAAATATGGAAATTAGGCAATATGACCAAAGCCCGCCCCTGTTCTGGAACAGGGGCGGGCTGATTCCGTTTAGATGCCCATTTGAATCCACAGGTTGCTGTATAGTGTAAGAATGTCCTGAGGCAGTGTCAGATAAGCTTCGCAGTGCTTCAGGACAGACTGGGAAGGGGCCATAATTTCAAAAACGTCCGGGTCCAGCGCCGCGCCGTAAACTTCCTCATAGTAGGCGGGGTACTGCTCCAGCGCCCCCTGGTTGGGTGAGGCATAATAGATATAGTCCATGTTGGCGAGGCTGGCCTCTGTGGAGCACATGAAATTGATCCAAGCCTCAGCCTCATCCTTGTTTTCGGCGTCTTTTAAAACGCACATGGCATCCACAAACCAGTTGCTGCCGCCCACGCCCTGGGGCAGTACAAAGCGAAGATCCTCGTTGACCTCCAGCATCGAGACATAGTCCCCCGCGTAGTAGGGGGCAATGGCGGCCTCTCCGGTCTCCATTTTATCAAAGACCTCATCCATAACAAAGGACTGGTACACCCCCGCCTGCTTTGCGTCCGCCAGCCGGGCATAGGCCTCGTTGATTTCATCTGTATTTATGGTATTGACAGAATAGCCCAAGGACATAAGCGCGATGCCGATGGCATCCCGGGGATTGCGGATCATCAGCACATTTCCGGCATATTGGGGGTCAAACAGGGCGTCCCAGCCGTCAATGTCTCCGCCGGTCATGGTGGGGTTATAAATAATGCCCAGCGTGCCCCAGGCATAGGGGACGGAGTATAGATTTTCCGGGTCGTAGCTTAGATTTTTGTATGCATCGCCGATGAGGGAAAAATTGGGGATGTTGTCAAAATTCAGCTGCGCCAGCATGTCCTCTTCAATGAGGAGAGAGATCATATAATCAGAGGGGACGATCACATCGTAATTTGCGCCCCCTGTTTTGAGCAGGGAATAGAGCGCTTCATTGCTCTCCGCGGTTTGATAGTTGACCTTGATCCCGGTCTCATTTTGGAATTGATCAATCAAATTCGGGTCAATATACTCCCCCCAACTGCAGATGTTGACCACGCGTTTTTCGGTTCCCGCACCGGGATTTTCACTGCCGGCGCCGCCACAGCCGGAGAGAAGCAGCCCCAGAGACAGGGAGAGGATGAGGGTAAATGACAGTGTTTTTTTCAAGGGTTCATTCCTCCTAGCGGATATTGTTGATTGCAGACGAATTTGCCGCGCGTCTCTGTTCCGGTGAGGGCAATTATATCTTTCTGGCTGCATTTCGGGCCTCTTGGCGTGCCTCCCGGACATTGACGGTCACAAGCAGAATGAGGACAATTCCGAACAACAGGGTGGAGATGGCGTTGATTTTTGGGCTGATGCGCTTTTTGGTCATGCCGTAGATCACCATAGCCAGCGTGGAGGTGGCAGAGCCCGCCGTAAAGTAGCTGATTACAAAGTCGTCCACAGACATGGTAAAAGCAATGAGCATACCATTGACAATACCGGGTTTAATTTCCGGCATGACCACCTTCCAAAAGGCTTGCAGCCAGGTACAGCCCAGATCCTGCGCCGCGTCCACCAGATGCTTGTCCATCTGCCGCAGCTTTGGCATGATAGAGAGAATGATATAGGGGATATTAAAGCAGACATGCGCCAGCATCAGTGTGGCAAAGCCGAGGTAGAGCCGGGTGGGCAGCGCAGTGCCCAGCGCGCTGTTGATCGCGGCGGCGGCGGAACCCCAGAGCTGAAATGCGGCCACAAAAAAGAGGCAGAGGGAAACCCCCGTAACAATATCCGCGTTCATGAGCGGAATGTGATCGATTGCCAGCAATGGGGCACGCAAGCGCCGGTTCATATTATAAAAACCGATGGCGGCAAAGGTGCCGATGACTGTTGCAATCAGAGTGGAGAGCAGGGCAACGAGCAGCGTGGTGTAGACCGCAGACATGATTTCCCGGTCCTGAAACAGCTGTACATACCAATCCAGGGTAAAGCCCTGCCAGACGGTGCGGCTTTTGGAGTCGTTGAAGGAAAATATCATCAGGACAAAGATGGGGGCGTAGAGAAAGAGAAATACCAATCCCATAAAGAGCTTGGAAAAAACCGTGGGGGCTCTCATAGTATCACCGCCTGTTCTTCTCCCTCGCCAAAACGGTTCATTACCAGCATGCAGATCAGAACGATTCCCATCATCACAAGGGCGATGGCGCTGCCCAGCCGCGGATTATAGGCGGAGCCGAGAAATTGCAGTTCAATCAAGTCTCCCAGCAGCATTTCCGTCCCGCCGCCCAACAGCTTTGAGATGGCAAAGGTGGAGACTGATGGGACAAACACCATTGTAACCCCCGACAGTACCCCCGGAAGAGACAGGGGGAAAATCACCTTTCGAAAGATGCGGCTGGAGCTTGCGCCCAGATCCCGGGCCGCCTCCAACAGGGAGTGGTCCAGCTTGACAATGACGGAATAGATGGGAAGAATCATAAAGGGGAGGTAATTATACACCATACCCAGCACCACAGCGCCCTGGGTATTGATCATGCGGAAAAACTCCATTTGTGTGTTCCGGCCTGTGGATAAAGACAGGCCAAACAGTTCGTTGAGCCAGGCACACAGGGTGTTGAGCCCGGCGTTACAGAGGTTCCCCAGGTCAATGATGCCCACCGCGGCAAACAGCCGGTTGAGAAGCCCTGTGTTTTCTAAAATGGACATCCATGCGTAGGTGCGAAGCAGGAAGTTGATCCACATGGGCAGGATGATCAGCATCATGGCAACGCGCTGAAAACGGGGCCCCTCTCTGGACAGCAGATAGGCCATGGGATAGCCGATGAGCAGACAGACTCCGGTGGCGACAAGGGCCAGCTTGAACGAGCGGGTAAACACCACCAGATAATCCCCCATACGGGAGAAGTTCTCCAGGGTAAATCCGCCGCCCGCTGCGGAAAAGGCATAAAGGACCACCAGCACGATGGGGGCCACGACAAACAGTGCCATCCAAATCACATAGGGGAGGGAAAAGAGTGACAGCTTATTCTTCATTGCCGCCCTCCTCCCGCTCAGGGGCATAAGCGGCATCGCTGATCTCCTCATATTCCTCGCTGTAGGAGCTGTAGTCGCCAAACAGTCCGGAATAATGGGTCTTTTTCATAATATGGAATCCGTCCGGGTCAATTTTGATGCCGATGCGCACGCCCACAGGGGAGAAGTCGGTGGTCTGGATCAGCCATTTAAAGCCATAGAAGTCCACAATGATATCATAGTGCATCCCTTTAAACGTGACGGAGGTCACAGTACCTTTGAGCTGTCCCTGCGCCTCCTCCACAATGTCCACATCCTCCGGACGGATGACCACATCCACGGGCTCATTGGGGGCGAACCCCCTGTCCAGGCATTGAAAGCGGCGGTTAAAAATTTCCACCACGCCATCGGCGCGCATGAGCCCATCGAGGATATTGGATTCCCCAATAAAATCGGCGACAAAAGCGTTTTGCGGCTCATTATAAATGTCCTCGGGGGAGCCGATCTGCTGGATTTTTCCCGCGTCCATCACCACAACGGTGTCGGACATGGCCAGCGCCTCCTCCTGGTCATGGGTGACATAGATGAAGGTGATTTCCAGCGCCTGTTGAATCCGCTTCAGCTCATTTTGCATATCCTTGCGCAGGCGCAGATCCAGCGCGCCCAGCGGCTCGTCCAGTAAAAGCACCTTTGGCTGGTTGACCAAAGCCCGGGCAATGGCCACCCGTTGCTGCTGTCCGCCGGAGAGGGCGGAACTACTCCGCTTTTCAAAACCGCGCAGATTGACAATTTCCAGCATCTCCATTACCCTGCGGTCAATTTCTTTTTCGGGGAGCCGCTGCTTTTTGCCATCGGGCCCGCTTTTTGGGATGCGCAGGCCGAAGGCGATATTTTCATATACATTGAGGTGGGGAAACAGAGCGTATTTTTGAAATACTGTATTAATGGTCCGCTTGTGGGGCGGGATATGATTAACCCTCACGCCGTCAAAAAATACATCTCCAGCGGTAGGGGTCTGAAAACCACCGATGATACGCAGGGTGGTTGTCTTCCCGCACCCACTGGGCCCGAGCAGCGTGAGGAATTCCTTACTGTTAATTGAGAGATCGATGTTATCAAGCACGACCTCACCGTCAAACGCCATGGTGCATCCGGCCAAACAGATCAGCTCTTTGGACATGTATCTCCCCCATTTCCCCTAGGTAAGCACTGATTCCATCAGACAGGCACAATTTCCTGTCTTGATTTATGGGCGTTTGCTCCGATGGAGGCGGGGCAAACAGCATTGATCCAGCAGTTGCCAAGTACGCTATAAAAACTGACGTCAGCGCCCCTGGTCCCATTTCCAGTTCTGGAGAAAAAGACACTGTATCCATAAAACAGGAGAGCATATCTCAAAATAGCGAAATATACTATATCTGGTTGCCCCGCAAAAGTCAATCGTTTCCCACAAAAATTGCAACGAATTTCGCACTGGCGCTCTATGGTGCGCAGAGTACCGATTGCCGGGGCGTGCGGCGTCAAATCAGACCGCCCTGCTGCATGGGCGGGAGGGAGTAATCTGGAAAATATTCCTGCACAAACGCCACACTGTCTACCCGCCAACAGCGGCCGTTGAGGGGTGTCAGCGGTCCGGCATCGCTCTGAAAACAGAATTCCAGCTTGTAGGAATAGAGTGCCTGATAGCTGCGCTGATAGCAGCGGTTGTCCCGTTCCCGTCCATATTTGCCGTCCCCCAGCAGTGGGTGTCCTACTGCTGCGAATTGGGCCCGGATCTGGTGGGTACGCCCAGTGACCAGGCGGCACTCCATCAGGGAGAGGCCATCTCGCACAGCCAGCGTGCGGTACAGGGTGACCGCGGTCTTTGCGCCCGGCACCGGGTGAGAGCGGACATAGACCTGCTTTTTCCGTTCATCCTTAAATAAGTAGTGTTCCAGCTTTCCCTGGGGCTTATCCATGGTTCCGTGGATAATACAGAGATAGTATTTCTCAATCTCCCGGTCGCGGATTTTCTGATTGATTATCCGCAGCCCCTCGGCGGTCTTCGCCGCAATGACAATGCCACCCGTGTTGCGGTCAATACGGTTGCACAGGGCGGGCGCAAAGGTATTTTCCTGATCGGGCGACCAGGCCTTTTTTTGATAGAGGTAGGCCTGAATGTGGGTGAGGAGCGTGTGGAAGCGTTCGGACTCGTCCGGGTGAACCACAAGACCCGGCCGTTTATCCAGCAGAATGATATGCTCGTCCTCATAGAGAATGTTCAACTGGGGCTGGGAAAGGGACAGGAAAGCGTTTTCCGGGGTGGGGGTATCAAAAAACTCATCATTGATGTATAATTGAAGCAGGTCTCCATCTGTCAGGCGCGTGTCCCGCTTCGCGCCCCTCCCGTTGACCTTGATGCGCTTGAGGCGGATGTATTTTTGCGTCAACGGACTGGAAAGGAGGGGCAGGGTTTTTCCAATCCAGCGGTCCAGGCGCTGTCCGGCATCATTTTTTCCAATGGTAAATTCCTTCATAAGGACCGCCTTCCTATCGCAGAGAATCTGATTCACTTTAAATTCAACACAAAATTTTCCGTTTGTCAATAGAAAAAATAATTGACAAGAGCTTGTTTTTTCATTATAATACTCGCTGTACCATTACGCAAGTGTGGGGTCAATACCCCGGCAGGAGGGACGTCATGCGGCTGGATTTACGGGATCTCATCCATGCGCCGGACGCAAGGAAGTCGTTTCAGTTTTCATTGGATTTGTCCGATGTGGAGCTGTTCGGGGAAAAACCCATCTCCCAGCCTGTGCTGGCTCAGGGAACGGTCACAAATCACGCCGGCGCGCTGGTGCTGGAGGGAATGGCAGCGTCCCGATTGGATTTGACCTGTGCCCGCTGCCAAAAGACCTTTTCCCGGGAAAAGTCGGTTTCCCTCGATTGCCTGCTGGCACACGAGTTGGAAAACGAGGAGCAGGATGAAATTGTGCTGCTGGACGGGAATGAGGTAGACCTGGATGAGCTGGTATCCACGGCCTTTATCCTTGCACTGGATACAAAAAACCTTTGCTCAGACGACTGCAAGGGTCTGTGTGTGAAGTGCGGCGCCGATCTAAATAACGGTCCGTGTCAGTGCAAACCTGAAGTAGATCCACGATTGGCTGCGCTTGCGCAGCTGTTGGGAGATAACTGAGTAGACCAAACGTGCCTTGCGGGGCACATGAATAAAAGGAGGTGTCATCCATGGCGGTTCCTAAGAGAAAAGTGTCCAAAGCCCGGCGCGATAAACGGCGCAGCTCCCACTGGAAGTTGGAAACCCCCGGTATTGTGACCTGCCCCAAGTGCGGTGCCTATCGGCTGCCGCACCGTATGTGCAAGTCTTGCCTGACCTATAACGGACGTGAATTTGGACAAGTTCAAGCTCAGTAACGAAGAGAAAAAAAGGCTGTCATGAAGCAATTTTCGTGGCAGCCTTTTTTTGTCTTTGAACAATGAGTGGCTATCTGGGGTGTACTTCGTATGGTTGCAATCTGGGAAGGGATACGGTAGAATAAAGTGGGTGTGCTTATGGAAGGCGGGGTGGCGCAGTGAGTATGACGGTGATCCGGCGTGTGGAGCCGAAAAGTCCTGCTGCCCGGGCCGGACTGAGACCGGGAGAGATGTTGCTGAAGGTGGGAGAAAACCCCATTCGTGACATCTTGGATTATAAATTTTATACCTACGATGCCCGCGTGCTCCTTACCGTGAAAGAGCCGGACGGCGCAGTGCGCACCGTCCCCATCCGGAAAGCGGAGGGGGAGGATCTGGGGGTGGAGTTTGAAACCTACCTGATGGACCGGGCCCGCTCCTGTGCCAATCAATGTATCTTCTGTTTTGTGGACCAAATGCCAAAGGGGATGCGCCCCAGCTTGTATTTTAAAGATGATGATGCGCGGCTGTCCTTTTTGATGGGGAATTATTTAACGCTCACGAACTTGTCGCAGCGGGAGATTGCGCGTATCATCAGCCTGCGTATTTCGCCGATCAACATCTCGGTTCATACCACAAACCCGCAGCTGCGCGCAGAGATGCTGGGTCACCGCCGGGCGGGGGAGGGTGCTGCTTTGATGCACCGCTTTGCAGAGGCCAAGATCACGATGAACTGCCAGATTGTCGCCTGTCCCGGGATGAACGATGGGGCTGAGCTGGAGCGCACCATGGGGGATTTGGCTCAGATGTACCCATCCGTTCACAGTGTGTCGGTGGTGCCGGTGGGGCTGACAAAGTTTCGGGAAGGGCTTTATCCCTTGCGCCCTTATACCCGGGAGGAGGCCGCCGGGGTCATTGACCAGGTGGAGGCCTTTGGCAGGGCACACAAGAAACGCACAGGGACGAGCCTTATCTGGTGCTCGGATGAATTGTACCTCTTAGCAGAGCGTAATCTGCCAGAAGAGGAATATTACGAGGAGTTTGCGCAGTTGGAAAATGGTGTGGGCATGCTGCGCCTGCTGCGGTCGGAGTTTGCCCGCGCGCTGGAGCTGATGGAGGCGGAGGAGATGGAAGGGGCCATGCCCTTCACCATTGCGACCGGGGTCTCGGCGGCACCCTTTCTGCGGGAAATGGTTGACATGGCCCGGAAGCGGTGTGATAAGATAAAAGGAACTGTCTACGCCATCCGAAATGATTTTTTTGGAGAGACCGTGGTGGTGTCCGGTTTGGTAACCGGGGGAGATTTGATTGCCCAGTTACAGGGGAAACCACTGGCCCAGCGGCTGCTGATCCCAATCAATATGCTCCGCGCGGGGGAGCGGGTGTTTTTGGATGATGTGACGGTACAGGCTGTGGAGGAGGCACTTCACGTCACAGTTACAACCGTGGGGCAGGATGGATATGAACTGTGTGAGGTCATGTTTTGCTTGGCATCTGCGCGCAATGAGAGCGGATGTTCCCCACGGGAAGAGGAATACTATAGCTATAACCCCCCATTGCGCTGATGCGGCGCCAGTGGGGAAAAAAGGAAGTGATTGCATGCCAAAACCGCTGGTGGCTCTGGTTGGCCGGCCCAATGTGGGAAAATCTATGCTGTTTAATAAGCTCTGCGGACAGCGGCTGTCCATTGTGGAGGACACTCCGGGCGTCACACGGGATCGGCTCTATGGCAAGTGCGAGTGGATGGGGCGTACCTTTGATCTGGTTGATACCGGCGGAATTGAGCCGGGGACGGATGATCAAATTTTGGCCTTTATGCGGGAACAGGCGGAGATTGCCATTGCCGCGGCCACAGTCATTGTGTTTGTCTGTGATGTGAAGACCGGAGTGACCGCCTCCGACCAGGAGGTGGCGAATCTGCTGCTGCGTTCCCGAAAGCCGGTGGTACTGGCGGTGAATAAGACCGATCAGGTGGGACGGGAAAACCCCGACATCTATGAGTTTTATAACTTGGGGCTGGGAGACCCGATCGCCGTCTCTGCGGTCCATGGACATGGGACCGGCGATTTGCTGGATGCCTGCGTTGCCTATTTTCCCCCACAGGATGAGGAGGAGGAAGAGCCTGACGCGATTAAGGTGGCCATCATCGGCAAACCCAATGTGGGAAAATCCTCCCTTGTGAATCAGATTCTGGGGAAGGAGCGCGTGATCGTGTCCGATGTAGCCGGGACAACGCGGGACGCTGTGGATAGTCCGTTTGAAAACGCGCTTGGGAAATATGTGTTTATCGACACCGCGGGGATGCGGAAAAAATCCCGCGTGGACGACCGAATTGAAAAGTTCTCTGTCCTGCGCGCCACCATGGCGATTGAGCGCTCGGATGTTTGCCTCATTATGATTGACGCCCGGGAGGGCGTGACGGAGCAGGACACCAAGGTGGCAGGTGTGGCTCATGAGGCGGGGAAGGCCGGTATCATTGTCGTGAATAAGTGGGACGCCATAGAAAAGGATGGGAAGACCATGGACCGGATGCGGGAAGAGGTGCGCCGGGACTTAAGCTACATGGCTTATGCCCCCATCGTTTTTATTTCCGCGCTGACCGGACAGCGGGTGGACCGTCTCTTTGAACTGATCAATTACGTGGCGAATCAGGCGGCTATGCGCATTACCACAGGGCTTCTGAATAACGTTTTGGCCGATGCCACCGCCCGGGTGCAACCTCCCACAGACAAGGGCAGGCGGCTTAAAATCTACTATATGACTCAGGTAGGGATCAAGCCGCCCCATTTTGTCTGTTTCTGCAATGATGCGCGCCTGTTCCACTTCTCTTATCGGCGTTACCTAGAAAATCAGATCCGGGCCACCTTTGGCCTGGAGGGGACGCCCGTTCGCTTAAGCATTCGTGAAAAGGGTGAAAAGGAGGGATAGCGCATGGAGTGGCCTATGTCTGGTCCCGGATTTCTGCCGTATTCGATCCTAGTGGTCGTGTGCATGGCGTTGATAGCCTATTTTTTAGGCTGTTTTAATGGGGCGGTGATTGTTTCAAGGTACATCTTGCGGGATGATGTGCGCAGCCACGGCAGCGGCAACGCGGGGCTGAGCAACTTCTACCGCACCTTTGGCGGCATGCTGACCTTTGTGGTGATTCTCACAGATATGCTCAAGGCCGTGCTGGCCATTTTACTGGCGGTCCAGGTTTACTGCCTGATTGGCGGCGCGCCCACTGATTTGATGGCTGGCCTGGTCCGCTATTGGGCAGGACTGTGGTGCCTGGTGGGGCACATGTTTCCCTGTATGTTTCATTTCAAGGGGGGGAAGGGCATTCTATCTGGCGGCGCCATTGTCATTATGCTGGATTGGCGCGTTGCGCTTGTCGTATGGGGGGGCTTTTTCCTGCTTGTATTGTTGACGCGGTATATCTCTCTGGGGTCCTGCTGGGCGGCGGGCTCCTTTCCGGTGGCCAGTTGGCTGGTGTTCCGCTGGTGGCCGATTACTGTGCTGGCGGTGGTGATTGGGGGGCTGATTGTTTGGATGCACCGGGGAAATATTCAACGGCTGCTCTCCGGTTCGGAACGGAAATTCTCCTTTAAAAAGTCATGAGGAAGACGACCTGCGCGATGAAAAAGGAACGCAAGAAGAAACGCAAGGAGGTATGAAGTTGAACGTAACCGTGCTGGGCAGCGGCGGCTGGGGAACGGCCCTGGCCCTGGTCCTGCTGGAAAATGGACATGATGTGACGCTCTGGTCCTATTTGGAGGAGGAATCACAAGTTTTGCGCGATCAACGGGAGAACCCCATGCTCAAAGGGGTTCTTCTGCCGGAGAAATTAAAACTGACTACGCAACTGGGCGCAGTCAAAGAATGTGATGCGGTGGTGTTGGCCACGCCCTCCTTTGCTGTGCGCGCAACCGCGGCAAAGATGAAGGACTTGCTGAACCCGGGGACGGTGGTAATTTCAGTCTCCAAGGGAATTGAAAAGGACACATCGCTGCGTCTGAGCCAGGTGATTGAGGAGGAGATCGGGGAGGGATGCCCTGTGGTGGTGCTCTCCGGCCCATCCCATGCGGAAGAGGTGGGGCGGCATATCCCCACTGGCGTTGTGGCTGCGGCTGATCAGCCGGAACACGCGCAGATGGTACAGGATCTCTTCATGAACCGGCGGTTTCGAGTCTATTCCAGTGATGATAAGGTAGGAACCGAGCTGTGCGCGGCGCTGAAGAATATCATCGCCCTGTGTGCCGGCTGCTGTGATGGCATGGGCTGTGGAGATAACACCAAGGCCCTGCTGATGACCCGGGGCCTGGCGGAGATGTGCCGGCTGGGAGTGGCCCTGGGCGGACGGCGCGAGTCCTTCCAAGGGCTTGCCGGGGTGGGAGATTTGATTGTCACCTGTACCTCCATGCACTCACGCAACCGCCGCTGCGGAATTTTGATTGGACAGGGAGTCCCCCCCCAGGAGGCGGTGGGAGAGATCGGTGCCGTGGTGGAGGGCTACTATGCTGCCGCCAATGCCCGGGCATTGGCCCAAAAGGCCGGAATTGAGATGCCCATTGCCCAGGCCGCCTATGAGGTACTGTATGAGGGAAGAAACGTACACACGGTGGTGGAGGATCTCATGTCCCGGGGTAAAAAATCGGAATTGGAAGAGAGCAATTATTGGACGGGGCCGGAAAGTGAACCGCATGATACAGACTTCATATAAGAACGTTCTATGTTTTTAGCGCGTTGCGCGTGTAAGATTGCATGAAACGCGCTGCAGCGCGGCGCAGGGGCGCCGCCTCACAAGTGAAAACGCGTTTCATTTGTGAGTAGGATCGGACGATGGAAAAATAAGGAGGACAATGCGCACGGCTGGATAGGGAACGCCGTGCGTATTGCGTGGGGAGGTGACAGGCCAAGGGGAGTGTCTTTGGTATTACATTCGGCGGGAGTGCCCATCGGACTATGCTGAGGTGTACAGACTGGTTGAGACCGCCTTTGCAGGATGACCCTGCCGTGATGTGGTGTATGGGCAGAGAATTGGAGTCAGGAGCATGATCCGGCGTGCAAGGGACCGTTGATATTGTATAGCTGGTTCCAATAGAATCAAAACCCCCTGTCCTTTTCCGGAAAAGGACAGGGGGACTATCTCATTTATGATAGGCTAACATTAGGCGAAACGGCGCCCGCCAACAAAGCCAGTAGTATAGTAGGCACTGTTCATGGCGCTGATGATAACGCCGGTGGAGGAGGTGGACGCATGGATGAAATTACCGGTTCCAATATAGATGCCAACATGAGTGGCGCGTTTGGAGCTGCTGCCATTGTTGAAGAAAACCAAGTCGCCGGGCTGCAATTCACCTATGCTGACCGCCACGCCATAGTTCATCTGGTCGGATGCGGTGCGGGCAATGGAATAGCCAAACTGTTTATAGATGTACTGCGCAAAGCCGGAGCAGTCAAAGCCGCTGGGAGAAGACCCGCCATAGACATAGCGGCATCCCAGAAATTGCTGGGCATAGGCGGAAATTTCGGCGCCCTTCCCAGAGTTGGCGGCCTCAGACGCGTCAATAATGGCGACATAATCAGAGCTGACATAACCGGAGTCAATTTGATACCAGCCATTTACCGTGCTGGAGATTTGAACCACTGCGCCGGTGGAGAGCTGTGTTACCTTGCCATAGTCAGTCCCAGGGCCGGAACGAACATTCAGAGGGCCCACCACAACGCGGCCATACCTGGGTTCGGCCACAGTTTCAAGGGTGGCGTAGGCGCCTTCCGCCAGTGTGACATAGTCTGCGAAGACATAGCCGGTGGCATTTTGCGCGGAGACCAAATACCATCCGCTCTCCGTGACGCCCAGTACCTCAACGGCAGATTGATTCGGCAAAGTGGTGATGACTGCGGAGGATGTGCTTGTAGACTGGCGAAGACGAAGGCCGCCCTCTGCATTTACCGCTCCAGGGGCGGCGAAGGCGGGAGAAATCATAGCGGAGACAACAAGAACTCCAGCGGTCAGTTTCATGGCAACATTCCGGTACAGGTGCATGACGATAGCCCTCCTAATATCTTTCTATTGGTTGGGATCACTCGGTTTTTGTACAGAGTCTTTGATGTCTCTCCTTATTTGGTTGTCAAGGCGCGATCCAGCCACACAGAGGCCACGTCCATGGCGGTGTACAGGCTGTCTTTTTCCGTTTTTTTGATGACGCGGTCCCGGCTTTTCAAGGCGGGGTCGGTCAGTTGAAGCTGAACTGAAACCCTATTTGCCACATCCAGGTCGCTGGCTTTTTGGGTGGAAAGGATTTGAAGCATGATGATATATTTTTCGGCCATGCTGCCGTAATAGACCAAGTTATCTTTGCGGCGCAACGGTTTGCCCTTGTAGGTAAGTGAAGTGCTCTCTGTAGTCATACTGGCCCTCCTCGTAAGTTGTAACCGAATTGTAACATATTTGAAACTATGTGTCAAATCATTTTGGAATAATTTTGTGCCAAGTGTCAAACTTTGTGAAAACGGCCACAAATTCCTTCTATAAATCAGATAAAATGACGAAACACGGTGTATGGGTATAAAAAAATCGGGCAAAGCCCGAAAAATACTTGACGAGAGGAAGAAAATAGTGGTACAATAATATGCTTTTATTCCTATAAGGAAAAGCAATTTCTTCCATACTTCCACGTTCAGTTTAACATATCGAGGCGGAAATAGCAAGAGGGAATCTCGATGAAAGTGACAACGCGTTCTGGCGTGTCGTTTTTGGGAAACAGGTCGTTTTTGTGCGAAATTCCATGGAAAATTAGGAATATGTGCGAAGAAATTGTGGTAAATACATGAATTCATTCCTTTCAGAAGGCAGAAAGTGAGTTGATTTTTTAGCATGGTAAAAGATGTGTACTATGGCAAAACCCTGCGGAAAAGCTATGCCCGGTATGAGGAACTGCTGGAGATGCCCAATCTGCTTGAGGTGCAAAAGAAATCGTACCAGTGGTTTCTGGATACCGGCCTGCGCGAGGTATTTCGGGACGTAGGGGCCATCACCGATTACGCCGGCAATTTGGAGCTGACCTTCATTGACTATACTATGGATGAAGCGCCCAAGTATGACGTGGAGGAGTGCAAAGCCAGGGACACCACCTATGCCGCGCCCATTAAGGTGCAGGTGCGCCTGCGTAACCGGGAGACCGAAGAAATCAAAGAGCAAGAGATTTTTATGGGAGACTTTCCGCTGATGACACAGGCGGGCACGTTTGTGATCAATGGCGCGGAGCGTGTCATTGTATCCCAAATTGTCCGTTCCCCCGGCATGTACTATACCCGCACCGCAGACAAGGCGGATAACCTGATTTTTGGTACAACGGTGATTCCCTACCGGGGCGCCTGGCTGGAATATGAGACCGACCTTTCCGATATTTTTTATGTGCGGATTGATAAAAACCGCAAGCTTCCCATCACCTGCCTGATTCGCGCGGTCGGCCCGAAAACCGATGCGGAGATTCTGGAGCTGTTTGGTGAGGATGAGCGGATCCTTGCCACGCTGGAGAAGGACGCCTGCAAAACCTATGAAGACGCTCTGCTGGAAATCTACCGCAAGCTCCGTCCCGGAGAACCGCCCACGGTGGATTCCGCGGAGACGCTGCTCCAGAGCCTGTTTTTTGATCCCAGGCGCTATGACCTCTCCGCTGTGGGGCGCTATAAGTTCAACAAGAAGATGGCGCTGTGGAACCGTCTTGCCGGCCATACGCTGGCGATGCCGGTTGCCGACCCCCGCACGGGTGAAATCATTGCCGAGGCGGGGGAAAACCTGACGCGGGAACGGGCAAAGGAGTTGGACCGCCGCGGGGTGAACGAGGCCGTGGTGCTCTCTGAGGGAAAGCAGGTCAAGGTGTTCTCCAACAACATGGTGGATATGAAATATTTCGTGGATTTTGATCCCGAAGCGTGCGGCATTACCGAGACCGTCCATTTCCCCACGCTGTGTGCCCTGCTGGATCAATATTCCGGGGAAGAACTGAAGGAAATCGCGGCGGAGCGTGTGGATGACCTGTGTCCAAAGCACATCACCGTTGAGGATATGATGGCCTCCATCAACTACCTGAACTGCCTGGGGCACAAGATTGGACTTCCCGATGACATCGACCATTTGGGCAACCGCCGCCTGCGCTGCGTGGGAGAACTGATTCAAAACCAGTTCCGCATCGGCTTTAGCCGGATGGAGCGCGTGATCCGCGAGCGGATGACCATTCAGGATCTGGATGTGGTCACGCCGCAGTCGCTCATTAACATTCGTCCCGTCACGGCGGCGATCAAAGAGTTTTTTGGCTCCTCCCCCTTATCTCAATTTATGGACCAAACCAACCCCCTGGCCGAGCTGACCCATAAGCGGCGGCTGTCCGCCCTGGGCCCCGGCGGCCTCTCCCGTGACCGCGCCTCCTTTGATGTGCGTGACGTTCACTACAGCCATTACGGGCGGCTCTGTCCCATTGAGACGCCGGAAGGGCCCAATATCGGCCTGATTTCTTATTTGGCCAGCTATGCCCGGGTAAACCGCTATGGCTTTATTGAAACGCCCTACCGTAAAGTGGATCGGGAGAACGGAAGGGTCACAAATGAGATTGAATATATGACAGCGGATGTGGAAGACGAGTTTACCATTGGCCAGGCGATAGAGAAAATGGATGAAACCGGCCGCTTTGTGGAGGAGCGCATTACCTGCCGCTACCGCAATGAGGTAATCAGCGTGGACCGCCAGCACGTGGATTATGTGGATATTTCGCCCAAAATGATGGTCTCCGTGGCCACCGCCATGATCCCCTTCCTGGAAAATGACGATGCAAACCGGGCCCTGATGGGCGCCAACATGCAGCGGCAGGCGGTTCCGCTGCTCCGGCCGGAGGCGCCCATCGTGGCCACCGGACAGGAGCACAAAAACTGTACTGATTCTGAGGTGGCGGTTTTGGCGGAGGGACCGGGGATTGTGACGCGGGTCTCCGCGAGGCACATCGCGGTAAAATATGACAATGGCAACACCAGGGAATACCGCTTGGTGAAATACCTGCGCTCCAACCACGGTACCTGCATTAACCAGCGCCCCATTGTGGATGTGGGCCAGCGGGTGGAATATCAGGACGTGTTGGCGGACGGCCCCTCCACGGAAAACGGTGAGGTTGCGCTGGGGCGCAATATTCTCATGGGCTTTATGACCTGGGAAGGCTATAACTATGAGGACGCGATTTTGCTCAACGAACGGATTGTCCGGGACGATGTGTTTACCTCCATCCACATTGAGGAGTATGAAACGGAAGCCCGCGATACCAAGCTCGGGCCTGAGGAGATTACCAGGGATATCCCTAACGTGGGCGAGGATGCGTTGAAGGATCTGGACGAGCGTGGAATCATCCGGATCGGCGCCGAGGTTCGCTCCGGCGATATTCTGGTGGGGAAGGTGACCCCGAAGGGGGAAACCGACCTGACGGCGGAAGAGCGCCTGCTGCGCGCCATCTTTGGAGAAAAGGCCCGTGAGGTACGCGACACATCCCTGAAAGTTCCCCACGGTGAAAATGGCATCATCGTAGATGTCAAGGTATTTACCAGAGAGAACGGGGATGAGCTCTCCCCCGGGGTCAATATGGTGGTTCGTGTCTATATTGCCCAGAAGCGGAAGATTTCCGTGGGGGATAAGATGGCCGGCCGCCACGGGAACAAGGGCGTTGTTTCCCGCATCCTTCCCCAGGAGGATATGCCATTTTTGCCCGATGGCACTCCGCTGGATATTGTGCTCAATCCGCTGGGCGTCCCCTCCCGTATGAACATCGGGCAGGTGCTGGAGGTTCACTTGGGCTATGCCGCCAAAGTCTTGGGGTGGAAGGTGGCCACACCCATTTTTAATGGCGCGGATGAACAGGATATCGCCGATACGCTGAATTTGGCGGGACTGTCCACTGACGGGAAGAGCGATTTGTATGACGGGCGCACCGGCGAGAAATTTGACAATTCTGTTACTGTTGGCTATGTCTACTTCCTCAAGCTGCACCACCTGGTGGACGATAAGATCCATGCCCGGTCCACCGGTCCCTACAGTCTGGTCACTCAGCAGCCGCTGGGCGGAAAAGCCCAATTCGGCGGCCAGCGCTTTGGTGAGATGGAGGTCTGGGCGCTGGAGGCCTACGGCGCGGCCTATACCCTCCAGGAAATTTTGACTGTGAAATCCGATGACGTCACCGGGCGCGTCAAGACCTATGAGGCGATTGTGAAGGGCCACAATGTGCCAAGGCCCGGCGTGCCGGAGTCCTTCAAGGTGCTGATTAAGGAACTTCAGTCGCTGTGTCTGGATATGCGGGTGCTGGACGCTGGGGGAAATGAAATTGAACTCAAGGACGATGAGGAGGATGTATATCAGCCCTCGCGCCGCGATGGGGATGACAATTTCTCCTTTATCGCGGAAGAAACCGAATTTTCCGAGGCCGGCTATTCATTGAAAGCGGAAAGTGACGATGATGATCTGAGCGAGGAGCCGGAGGGGGATGTCGGCGGGGATGCGTATGAAGATGATGAATTGTTCGAAGATGATGAGCTTTAAATGAGGGAGGAGACAGAATATGAGTTATGCTGAGTTTGATGCCATCCGAATTGGTATTGCCTCCCCGGAACAAATTCGCGAGTGGTCCTTCGGCGAGGTGAAAAAGCCGGAAACCATCAACTACCGAACCCTAAAGCCGGAGCGGGACGGGCTGTTCTGTGAAAAAATCTTTGGCCCGACCAAGGATTGGGAATGCCACTGCGGAAAGTACAAGAAAATCCGTTTTAAGGGCAAAGTCTGCGACCGCTGCGGCGTGGAGGTGACCAAGTCCAAGGTGCGCCGCGAGCGTATGGGCCATATTGAGCTGGCCGCCCCGGTTAGCCATATCTGGTATTTCAAGGGAATCCCCTCCCGGATGGGGCTGCTGTTGGATATCAGTCCCCGCATCTTAGAAAAGGTGCTATACTTTGCGGCCTATATTGTTACCGACCCCGGCTTTTCCCCCCTGAGTAAAAACCAGATTCTCTCCGAGAAGGAATACCGGGATATGCGGGAAAAGTATGAGGACGACTTTGGCGCGGGAATGGGCGCGGAGGCCGTGCGCAAGCTCTTGCAGGACATTGATCTGGAGCAGATGTCGACCCAGCTTCGCAATGAACTGAAGGACGCATCGGGGCAGAAAAAGGCCCGTCTGGTCAAACGGCTTGAGGTGGTGGACGCGTTTCGCCTGTCGGGCAACCGCCCTGAGTGGATGATCATTGATGTGCTGCCGGTCATCCCGCCGGAAATCCGCCCCATGGTGCAGTTGGACGGCGGACGGTTTGCCAGCTCCGACTTAAACGACCTGTACCGCCGGGTCATTAACCGCAATAACCGGCTCAAGCGGCTGATTCAGCTCAACGCGCCGGATATCATTGTACGCAATGAGAAGCGGATGCTTCAGGAGGCGGTGGACGCGCTCATTGACAATGGCCGCCGCGGCCGTGCCGTCACCGGCGCCAATAACCGCGCGCTCAAGTCCCTTTCCGACATGCTGAAGGGAAAGCAGGGCCGGTTCCGTCAGAATCTTCTGGGAAAGCGCGTGGACTACTCCGGCCGCTCGGTCATTGTGGTTGGACCGTCCCTGAAAATTTACCAGTGCGGTCTGCCCAAGGAGATGGCCATTGAGCTGTTCCGTCCCTTTGTCATGAAGAAATTGGTGGAGGACGGTCTTGCCAACAACATTAAGTCCGCCAAAAAGAAGGTGGATAAAGGCGAGCCGGTGGTTTGGGACGCGCTGGAGTTTGTCATTAAAGAACACCCGGTGATGCTCAACCGTGCGCCTACGTTGCACCGCCTGGGGATTCAGGCGTTTGAGCCCGTGCTGGTTGAGGGGCGGGCCATTAAGCTCCACCCCTTGGTCTGTACCGCGTTTAACGCCGACTTTGACGGCGACCAGATGGCGGTGCACGTCCCTCTGTCGGCGGAGGCGCAGACAGAGGCCCGTGTGTTGATGCTCTCTGCCAACAACCTTCTGCGGCCTCAGGACGGCGGGCCTGTGACCATTCCCTCTCAGGACATGGTGCTGGGCGCCTATTACCTGACTTATGAACGGGATACAGAGGAGGGAAGCGGTCACATATTCGCTTCCATAGAGGAGGCTATGCTGGCCTATGACGCCAAAGTGGTAACGCTCCACGCGCCGATCCAAGTGCGCATGTTCCGCGAGGTGGACGGCGAGATGTGCCACAGTCTGGTGCACACCACCGTGGGGCGGCTGATCTATAATGAGGCAATCCCACAGGATCTCGGATTCGTGGACCGCTCCAATCCGGAGACCATGTTTGATCCGGAGGTAAACTTCACAGTCGGCAAAAAGCAGCTGGGCAAAATCATCGGGCACTGTATTGACAAGCACGGGTTTACCATTTCTGCCGGGGTGCTGGACGCCATTAAAGACCTGGGTTATAAATATTCCACCCGGGGCGCATTGACTGTCTCCATCTCCGATATGACCGTGCCGGACAAAAAACACGCTCTGATCCGCGCCACGGAGCAGGAAATTGTGAAAATCGAGCGCCAGTACAAGCGCGGCCTGATCACGAATGATGAGCGCTACCGCCTGTCTGTTCAGGCGTGGGAGAAAACCACCGCCGATGTGACCAGCGCCCTGCAGGACAGCATGGACCACTACAACCCCATCTTTATGATGGCCGATTCCGGCGCCCGTGGTTCCATGGCGCAGATCCGGCAGCTGGCCGGCATGCGCGGCCTGATGGCTGACACCTCCGGGCGCACCATTGAAATTCCCATCAAAGCGAATTTCCGGGAAGGGCTGTCTGTTCTGGAATACTTCATCTCATCCAGAGGCGCCCGAAAGGGAATGGCCGACACCGCGCTGCGTACCGCCGACTCCGGTTATCTGACCCGCCGTCTGGTGGACGTATCCCAAGAGGTGATCATCCGCGAAAACGATTGCGGAACGGATGATGGTATTGAAGTGGGAGAGATCCTGGAGCACGGCCAGACCATTGAAACCTTTGCCGAACGGGTGCACGGCCGGTTCCCGGCGCAGGATATTGTGGACCCCGCTTCCGGGGAAGTTTTGTATTCATCCAAGACCATGCTGCGCAGCGAGGACGCGGGGAAGCTGGAGGCCAGGGGGATCCATGTGATCAAAATCCGCTCTGTCCTCACCTGCCGCGCAAGAAGCGGTGTGTGCGCCCAGTGCTATGGCATGAACCTTGCCATTGGTGAGGCCATGGGTGTGGGTGAAGCGGTAGGCATCATTGCCGCACAGTCTATCGGCGAGCCTGGCACTCAGCTTACCATGCGTACGTTCCACACCGGCGGTGTGGCCGGCGGCGATATTACCCAGGGTCTGCCCCGTGTTGAGGAGCTGTTTGAGGCCCGCAAGCCAAAGAAAATGGCACAGCTGGCTGAAATTGGCGGCGGTGTATCCATAGAGGAGACCAAGCGCAATACCATGTGCAATTTGAGCGTTACAGCAGAGGATGGCGAGGTAGTTACCTACGCCCTGCCCTACAGCGCTGGCATTAAGGTGAAGGATGGTGCTGCGGTGGTCAAGGGGCAGGCGCTGACAGAAGGGGCGCTGTCTCCCCACGAGGTATTGCGTATCCGTGGGCTTTCCGCCTGCCACAACTATCTCATTCGTGAGGTGCAGAAGGTGTACCGCCAGCAGGGCGTTGACATTAACGATAAGCACATTGAGGTCATCGTGCGCCAAATGATGCGTAAGGTCCGGGTGGAAGAGGCGGGGGATTCCAACCTCCTGTCCGGAGCGGCGGTGGATATCCTGGAATTCCACGATGCTGAGGCGGATATCAGGGCCCGCAGGGCGCAGGGCGAGCAGAATGAGATGGGAGAAGAACTGCGTATGCCCACTTGCACCCGTATGTTGATGGGCATCACCAAGGCGTCCTTGGCCACCGAATCCTTCCTGTCCGCCGCATCCTTCCAGGAGACCACAAAGGTGCTCACGGAGGCCGCCATTAAGGGCAAGGTGGACCATCTGTTGGGTCTGAAGGAAAATGTGATCATTGGCAAGCTGATCCCGGCCGGTTCGGGTTTGGCGCAGTACCGAAAAGACAACCATATTGACGCAGATGGCAACCACGTTCACGTTGTGACCGGTCTGGACGCGTTCAAGGACGGTGGCGCACGCGCTGATTTAGAGGAGTTGGAGGACTTCTTTGCGGAGGACGGAGTTCAATCGGCGGAAGATGAGCCGGTGCGCGCTCGGGATAATGTGTTTATTTAAGCGAAGGTGCGAAGACTGACCGGGAAACCGGGATCAGGATACGGCGTATCTGTTTCTTTCACGGGAAACGGGTACGCCGTATCCCGTAAACATAGTCTGCTGCCTATAAAGGGGAAGGGTTCTGCCGGGGCAGGCAGACTTGACAACGCTGAAAAACCTGATATAATCATCATAAGTGAAAGGCAAGGAGGGGGAGGAGTACCTGTTTCTTACGGGCTGAGAGAGGAACCGGTTGCTGCAAGGTTTCGCCGAGGAATCAGGGAATGTGGCCCCGGAGCTGCAACGCTGAAGCGAGTAAGTGTTGCCGTTTGCCCGCGTTAAGGGTATGGAAGTGTGGGCCTTGTCGCCCAAATTCAGGTGGTACCGCGGATTGAGTTCGCCCTGAGCCAAAATTGGCTCAGGGCATTTTTTGATATAGGCTTGTATGAGACCTGCGGCGCGGCAGCGCGGCACGTGAGCGCGGCCTCACGGAGGAACCCGGCGTTCTCAAGGAAAAGCGAACCCGGAACATCCCGTTTGTCCATGTGTGAAACAGCGGAACCGGCTGGGTTCCAATTGCAGATATAGGAGTTGTGAGGAATGAAGAAGGAACTGTCCAAGGTCTATGAGCCCCAGGAGGTGGAGCATCGCATCTATGAGATATGGGAGAAAAACGGCTGCTTTCGCGGGTGCCGTGACCCAAAGAAAAAACCGTTTACCATAGTGATGCCGCCTCCCAATGTCACTGGACAGCTGCACATGGGACATGCTATGGATTGCGCGCTGCAGGATATTCTCATCCGCTTTAAGCGGATGCAGGGATATGCGGCGCTTTGGGTGCCCGGCACAGATCACGCGGGCATTGCCACACAGATTAAGGTGGAGGAGGAGCTGCGCACCACCCAGGGGCTCACCCGCCATGATTTAGGCCGGGACAAATTTTTGGACCGGGTTTGGGACTGGAAGAATCAGTACGGCGGACGCATTGTTCAGCAACAGAAGAAGATGGGCGCCTCCTGTGACTGGGAACGCCAGCGGTTTACGATGGACGAGGGGTGCTCTAAGGCAGTGCGGGAGACCTTTGTCTCTCTCTACGAGAAAGGACTGATCTATAAGGGGAGCCGTATCATCCATTGGTGTCCCAAGTGTACCACGGCACTCAGTGACGCCGAGGTGGAGTATAAGGATAAGCCGGGCCATCTCTGGCACCTAAAATACCCCATTGCGGGGGAAGAGGGGCGCTATGTGGTGGTCGCCACCACCCGGCCGGAGACCATGCTGGGCGATACCGGCGTGGCAGTAAACCCCAATGATAGCCGGTATACCGGCTTGGTTGGCAAACGCTGTATACTTCCTCTGATGAACCGGGAAATTCCCATTGTTGCGGATGAATATGTGGACATGGAATTTGGAACAGGCTGTGTGAAAATGACCCCTGCCCATGACCCCAACGATTTTGAAGTGGGCTTGCGCCATAATTTGGAGACCATCCGGGTGTTGGATGACAATGGAAAGATCAATGAACTGGGTGGGGCCTATTGCGGCATGGACCGCTACGAGGCCCGCAAGGCCATTGTGGAGGAGCTGGAGGCCCTGGGGCTGTTGGAACAGACGGAGGCCCACCAGCACAATGTGGGCACCTGCTACCGCTGCGGAACCGATGTGGAGCCGCTCATCTCCGCGCAGTGGTTTGTAAAGATGGAGCCCTTGGCCCGGGAGGCCATTCGGGTGGTACGGGACGGGGAGACCAAATTTGTCCCGGACCGGTTCTCCAAGACTTATCTCAACTGGATGGAGAATGTCCATGACTGGTGTATCTCCCGGCAGCTGTGGTGGGGGCATCAGATTCCGGTCTGGTACTGTGACCGCTGCGGACACATGACGGTCAGCCGTGAGGATCCCAAGGCCTGTGAGGCGTGCGGCAGCGCTGAGATCCACCGGGATCCCGATGTGCTGGATACCTGGTTCAGCTCCGCGCTGTGGCCCTTCTCCACGTTGGGGTGGCCGGAGAAGACGGCGGATTTGGACTACTTCTATCCCACGGATGTACTGGTTACCGGGTATGACATCATTTTCTTTTGGGTGGCGCGAATGATCTTCTCCGGCTGTCGGCACACCGGAATGCCGCCCTTTCATACCGTATTTATCCACGGCTTGGTTCGGGACGAGAAGGGGCGTAAGATGTCCAAGAGCTTGGGCAACGGCATTGATCCGCTGGAGATTGCGGATCAATACGGCGCGGACGCCCTGCGTTTTAATCTGGTCACAGGAAACAGCCCCGGCAATGACATGCGCTTTTACACAGAGCGGTGCGAGGCCATGCGTAATTTTGCCAATAAGATCTGGAATGCCAGCCGTTTCCTGATGATGAATCTGACCATCCGGCAGTGTGAGCTGCCTCAGGAGTTGGAACTGGAGGACAAGTGGATTCTCCATAAGCTCAACGCGGTCATCCCTGAGATGACTGAGAATATGGACAAGTACGAATTGGGTGTGGCCGCCCAGAAGATTTATGACTTCATTTGGGATGACTACTGCGACTGGTATATTGAGATGACGAAGCCCCGGCTCCAGGGGGAGGATGAGGGGGCGAAGGAGCGGGCTCAGCAGGTACTGTGTTATGTTTTGACCCAGATGCTCAAGCTGCTGCACCCCTTTATGCCCTTCATTACAGAGGAAATCTGGCAGGCGTTACCCCGCGAGGCAGAGGCTCGGGAGGGAAGCTTCCTGATGTTATCTCAGTGGCCCGAGTCACGGGAGGGATTGAGTTTCCCGGAGGAGGACCGGGCGGTGGAGATGCTGATGGAGGTCATCCGCAGCGTACGCGCCCGCAGGGCGGAGATGAATGTGCCCCCGTCCAAAAAGGCCGGGCTTACCATCGCAACGGCGCAGGAGCGAGTGTTTTCCAGGGGCATCCCACTGCTCAAGCGGCTTGCCTATGGAAGCGAAGTGGTGGTAGTGCCCTCCGACCAGGTGCCTGATGCCGCTGGAACCGTGCGTGTAGTCACCGCTTCTGCGGTGGTCTCCATGCCCCTCGCCCAGCTGGTGGATCTGGAGAAGGAGCGCTCCCGTATGGAAAAAGAGAAGAAGAAAAATGAGGAGGAGTTGGAAAAGCTCCACGCCAAGCTGCAAAATCCAGGTTTTATCAACAAAGCGCCGGAAAAGGTCGTGCAGACGGAGCGGGAGCGGGCGGCAACGCTTGTCATGCTCATTGAAAAATTGGAAGAACAGCTCTCCACCATGTGATTTTGAGCGCATCATGGGGAGGAACCTATGGAGCATGATTCCTAGAACCTGTATTCCCAGCTAAAAACACCGTATCAACGGCGCTTTTTCTGCCATAGCGCGTTAAATTTTCTTGAAATAAACCAATGATTTCTGAAAAATTTTGCCTTGTCCGGCAAAAAAAGCGGCTCGCTGCTTTGGCGGTTCCATCTGGGAATACAGGTTTTAAATAAAAAAGCATTGCGGCAGGAAGTTCTGCCGCAATGCTCCGGTCTGTCGAAAAGAGCCCCGTGAGAGTTGTGCGGGAATTTTCGCACTGCATCTGTGTACAAACGGAATCTTTGTCCCCTTAATAATAGCGGAAAAGACACTATTTTGACAAAAAGATTGCGGCAGGAAGCCTGCCGCAATCTCTTATAGAGGAGTAAAGGCGTTCCATCTGAGAGATGGCTCAGAGAATGCCCATCAGCACCAAGGCCAAGAGTACGAAGGTGAGCAAAACCGTCATGGAAAACAGGAGAAATCCCATATTGATCCGTGTCTCTTGTTCATTGCCTTGAGAGGGAGGTAACAGGTTGGCGCTGCGCAATGCGGTGACAATGGGTTTGTAAAGAACTAGAGTGATGCCGGCATTGATCCCTGATTTCACCAGGTTAAAGGGGAGCAGCAGGGGAACCAGCATGCCCACAACGGTTTCCCGGGGTACATTCATGTAAACTGGAGTAATCAGATAATTCCACAGCAACATGACAGTGGTCATTGCAATCATACCGGACGCCAAACCGATGATCGCTCCCTTTTGGGTGCGGTTGCGCTGATAAATAAAGGAAGCGGTGCAGCAGAACGCGCAGGTGGACAGCACATTCATCAAAAGGCCGATGGGACCGGTTTGGCTGTAAGTGACCATCTCAATGGTGGCGGTGAGCAGTCCCACAATGGCTCCGGCCATCGGGCCAAATAGGAACGCGCCGATACAGATAACGGCATCCTTGAATTCAAAGGATAAAAAGCCGCCTACATTGGGAAATACCTCGCATAATGTGGTGACCACATAGGCGATGGCGGTGAGAATGCCCAGAAAGACCATGCGCTTCACAGTGGGGATGGAACGCGTGGAAGGGGATGTGCCGAGGCTTGCCATAAAAAACACTCCTTTTTGTTTTGGTACACCCGAAAAACCGCATGCCTTCCAGGTGTTAAAACATAAAAAGGAGGTGCGCATGTTCATAACACACATCTTCTTCCATCCGGACTATAACCGTCGGTTCCGGAATTGCACCGGATCAGCTGACGCTGCCAAAGGCAGCCGCTCGCGGACTTTGCAGAACCTGCATCACCGCCGGTGGGGACTTTCACCCCGCCCTGAAGACATTTCAATTCAGTTGTCCGACACAATTATAATACAATACAGCACAGAATGCAAGTGTGAAATGAAAGAAAAAATAGAACAAGTATTCTAATTTTGAATTGACAATCCTGGATGGATGCATTAAAATAAAGCGGATATGATGTTTGGAAGGAGCGTGGCGCTGTGAACCGGGATACCACGTGCAGTTTCACCGGTCACCGCCCGGAAAAACTGCCCTGGGGTCTGCAGGAGGAAGCTGCGGGATATTTTGACCTATGCAGGCGGCTGCTGATTGCGATTCATCAGGTCTATGATGAGGGAGTCCGCCACTTTATCACCGGTATGGCCCGTGGCAGTGACCTGTATTTTGCCCAGGCAGTGCTCCGCTTGAGGGAGGAGAAACCCAACGTGACCTTGGAGGCAGCCCGACCCTGCGAAAGTCAGGCGGATGGCTGGACACAAAAGGAAAAGCTGCTTTACCACAGCATTTTAGACCGATGTGACTATGAGACATTGGTGCAGCACAGCTATGACCGGGGCTGTATGATGCGGCGAAACAGGTACATGGTAAACCACTCCGCATGGCTCATTGCGGTGTATAATGGAATTCCCCAGGGTGGGACCGCACAAACCCTGGCCTATGCGTTAAATCAGGGCCTGCGGGTCAATATCTTGTCTCTGGGAGAGGAGCCGGAATGAATACATTAATGCATCTCTGCTGCGCCCCCTGTGCCAACAAGCCCATTGACCTGCTGCGTGGGGAGGGGCTGACGGTGAGTGGGTTCTGGTATAACCCCAACATTCACCCCTATACTGAATACCGGGCCCGGAAGAATACGCTGGTGGACTATGCCGCGGCAATTGAGATGGAGCTTGTGGTGGTGAACGGGTACGGCCTGCGGGATTTTGTGCGGGCTGTGGCAGAGGATATTGACGGACGCTGCCGTTACTGCTATCACAGCCGGTTGGAGGCGGTGGCGCAGTATGCCGTGGAACATGGGTATGATAGCTTTACCACTTCTCTGCTGATCAGTCCCTATCAAAAGCATGACCTGATTGCCCAAATCGCCCGGGAGATGGAGGAGAAGTACCATGTGTCATTTCTCTACCGGGATTTTCGTCCTCTGTTCCGAGAGGGGCAGGAGCGGGCCAGGGAGCTGGGGATGTACCTGCAAAAATATTGCGGGTGTATCTTCAGTGAAGAGGAGCGGTACCAAAAAAAGAAGAAGGGCGCCACACGCCCTTTCTAAGCACCGCGTCCATGTGACCGGCCTGCGAAGGGTCAGACAGCGGGTCAATCATCAGCCTTGCCCCCTTGGTATGCTTGGCCCATTGCGTTGTTTCTCTGCTTTATGTGTTCCTTGCTCGCGCAGCAAACATGAAAATTCTGCAGGAATTTTTGCGCTGCCGCTGCGTACACACGGGGCCTTGTTCCCTCAAAAAAGTGGCGCAGCCGCTTTTTTTTATACTCTGAGCTGTCCCGTATAGGACAGCTCAGAGTGTCATTGATCCAGGGAGACGCTGAATCAATGCTGTTTGCCCCGCCAGAGGCGGGGCAAACGCTCATAAACCAGAACAGGAATTGTACCTGTCTGATTGAATCAGTGGCTACCTAGTTGAAGTAAATCAGCGCCTCCTCCGGCTTTTCCGCAGGCGTTGCCTCAGTGGCATAGAGCACCACGCCCTCGCCATCATAAACGGCGTTTTCCTCATAGCGGATCTCCGCTGTCATGTCGAGCCACTGGCCGGTTTTGAATTGTTTGGCTTTGTCATATTTACATAAAAAACCAAAAAAACGGATATCATCGGCGCAGCAGGTCATAGCGTTGCGGCCGGGGACAAAGGTGCCCTTTGGGAAGCGTTTCTCCACCAGCGCTTGGGCGCGGTATGTGATGGTCTTCCCAATGTAGCGCTGAGGGTGCTCCTGAATGTCCAAGTACCAGATGCCGTAGTCATCGTTTTCCAGTGTGATGTGCCGCTCCTCCAGGTGATAGGGGAGGATGTCCTCCACCTCTAGCTCCTCGCCGTCCTTGTCCTCGAAGACAATCTGCGCCTGGCGGTTGACCGACCGGATGGAGCGCTTCCACGCCGCCAGGGGCATGTCAGGGGTGCAGCGGTTAAACAGAACCAGATCGGCCTCTGTGGCCATATCAACAATCATGGACTGCAGATTGCTCCGGTATAATTCAAAGGCGGAACCTTGCATTAAAGTAACAATCTGGTATAGCCCCCAGTCTTTTGGCATGTGCAGGTTCCGCAAGCGGTCCAGGGGCCACATTCCGTTATACTCAATCAAAATCCGCTGGGGCTGATACCGGCGTTCAATTTGGTCCAATAGCGCATCCGTGAGTTCCTCTTGACGCTCCACAGATACGATGCGCGTGTTGAGTTTGGACAGCTCAGCCTGGTCATATTCCACCTCACCGCATTCACAACGCAACAGGACCGTGCGCTGTCCATCGGCAAAGTAGTCCATGTTCAAGGTATCAAGAAGCAGGGTCGTCTTCCCGCTGTCTAAAAACCCGGTAATCAGATATACCGGGATACGTGCGTCTGCCATTGGGTTCTCCTCCTTACAGCAGGAACAGTTTTTCCAGAGCGGGCTCGTTCAACTCCGAGCCAATGACACAGAGCCGGCCGGTGTATTCCGCGCCTCCATCTCGCAGCTCATACTCGCCTGGGACTAAATCGAAGTGAAGCCAGCCTCCCTCCTCTGCGGGGAGCATCCCTTTTGCCCGGAGTACCATGCCATAATCATTGGACAGGGACAGGGTGGAGAGAATATACTCCAGCTCGTCTCTGGTATATTTATGGGCGGTCTCTTTGCCCCAACTGGTAAAGATCTCATCGGCATGGTGGTGGCCGTGATCATGCCCACAGCCGCAGTCCACGCCGTGCCCGTGGTGTTCGTGGTCGTGGTCGCAGTCCACGCCGTGCCCGTGGTGTTCGTGTTCGTGGTCGCAGTCCACGCCGTGCTCGTGGTGTTCGTGTTCGTGGTCGTGTCCGCAGTCCACGCCGTGCTCGTGGCGGCGCTCATGGTCATGGTGTGCATGGGGCGTCCCGTGGAGCAGCTCCCCCGCCAAATCTTGGGAACCGGCCATAGTGGCCAGAATTTGGGCTCCAGTCAGCTCGTCCCAAGTGGTGGTCATGATGGCGGCCTTTGGATTCTTTTCCCGCAGCAAGGCAATGTCAGCGTCCAGCTTGCTCTGGGGCAGAGTTTGCGTTCGGCTCAGCAGAATGGCCGAGGCGTGCTCCACCTGATCGTTGAAAAACTCTCCAAAGTTTTTCATATAAATTTTGCACTTCAGGGCATCGACCACTGTTACAAAGCTGGTCAGTTCCAGGGGAATCTCCTGGCCAACCCGCTGGACTGCGGCAATCACATCAGACAGCTTGCCTACACCGGAGGGCTCAATGATAATGCGCTGTGGCTGGTAAGTCTCCAGTACCTCCTTCAGGGCGGCCCCGAAATCACCCACCAGAGAACAACAGATGCAGCCGGAGTTCATCTCGGTGATCTCCACGCCGGCGTCTTTTAAAAAGCCGCCATCGATGCCGATTTCACCAAATTCATTTTCGATCAGGACAACTTTTTCGTTCCCCAAGGCTTCAGAGAGAAGTTTTTTAATCAAGGTGGTCTTTCCGGCCCCCAGAAAGCCGGAAATGATATCAATTTTGGTCATGGAATTTGTCATATCCTTTCTGCTGGTTCAGCGGATTCCTTACCATCCGCGGGTTATTCCCAAAGGAGGTCTAAAGCCGACATGTAGGAGCACAACAGCTGTGCCGCAGAGGCGCGGGTGGCGGCAATCTGAGCGGACTGCTGCAAATCCAGGGCTCCGTACCGGTCTAAGATCAAAGCGGCCTTTCTTGCCCAGACGGCGTAGTCGCTGTATTGGCTCAACTGCGTCTGAGAATAGGTCATGTCATGGAAGGACCGGCCGTCCTTATGCAGCCAGCGCAGCGCGTTGGAGAGGATGGAAACCAATTCCTGGCCGGTGATGGTAGCGTTGGGATGGAAGGTGCCATCCTCATAGCCGGAGATCAGCCCCTTTTCATACATGGTGCTGACCGCGCCGTAAAACCACTGACCGGGGGCCACATCGGAAAACGGGACAGCGCTGGTAAAGCGGGCATTCAGATTAAAGGCATTGCAGAGCAGGGCGCAAAACTCCGCGCGGGTAATGGTCTCTTCCGGGCGGAAGGTGCCATCGTTATACCCGCTGACCAGGTCGTGAACCGCCAACAGGCTGATCGCATTGTGGGCAAAACTATCCTCTGTGTCGGTAAAGGTGCGGCTATTGAGCGCGAGGGAGGCGTCTGCCGCAATCTTGGCGGCGCTGGTGACGGTCCAGGTATTGCTGCCGCTGCCCTGGCTCAGGACAGCACTGGGGGGGAGTGCCTCCAGCAGCTCGCAAAAAGCGGAGCGGTATTCAGAGCTGAGGGCCTTCTCCCGGCTGATATAAAAGTCGTATCCGGCCAGTGCCAACTGCCAGTAGCCCGATGCCTGCTTGGGCGGCTCATCCCCCAGAAGAAGGGCCACATTGCTGGAGTTCTCGTTGGAGATGGTCAGGGTGGGCAATACACCTACCGTGTGATTGGTGGTTCCGGAGGGGGAGTAGAAGTAATAGACTGTGATCTTAAGGCCATCGTCATCAAACAGTTCCGGGTAAACGCTGGAATCAAAGACCACCTGGGCAACGCCTTTTCCATAGGTGCGCTGTCCAATGGCAATCCCGGCGTCATAATCCCGGATTGCGGCGGAAAATAGCTCTGCGGCACTGGCAGAATATTCGTTTGTTAAAATAATAATGGGATTATCTGTCAGATCCTGCTGGAAGCGGGAGGTGGAGAGCGTGTCGTACAGGTGGGCTCCCTCGAAGTAGGCAATCAGCTTGCCGTTGCCCAAAAACAGGCCGGCAGTATCCGCTGCCGCGGTGCTGGTGCCGCCAGGGTTGCTGCGCAGATCATAGATCCATGCCCCGGTCCAATCCGGATAGCGTTCAAGCGCCTGCTCTGTCACAGAAGCGGTGGAGGCGCCAAAGCTATCCGCCACAACAACGGGGGTGCCGTCCACCAAGCCATAGGTCACGATGGGGACCTCGAAATAACGGCGGGTTAAGACAAGCGTTACCGTTTTGCCGCTGTCTCTTTTCAGGACGTTAAGCGCCACCTGCGTACCCTCTTCGCCGCCGATGATTCCTGAGGGATCCATACTGGGTGTGAGGGTAAGACCGTCCACAGACAAAATATAGTCCCCGGCCGTAAGGCCTGCTTCCGCAGCTGGAGTGTTGGGAATGACCGATAGGATGAGCAAGCCATCTTCCTCTATGTAAGGGGAGGTGGAAATGCCGATTCCAATCAGCGCATTGCCATCCACTCCAGAGTAGAACGCCGCCATTTCCTCTGCGGAATAGTAGCCGGTATAGGGATCTCCCAGAGCTGCTAAAATCTCTTCCAATGAACCCAAGGAGAGAATTTCATCCGGAATTTCTTCTACATAGTAGTTTTCAAGCAGCCAGCGGGCATCGTCCAGGTCTAAAGCGACAGCGGATGTGGGAATCAGAAACAGTGCAGCGGTCAATGCGGCGAGGAATCTGGTCAGACGTGATTTCATAAAGCAGCTCCTTTGCGTTCATCTAAATTGAAAATCAGACGCCGGGATGTGGGGGAGCGGTTTCCGGCGTCTGAGATTAGGTTACAGGATGCGTGTGGTAATCTCGTGGCGTTTTGGTCCGGTGGAGACGAGCTTGATTGGAGTATCAATACACGTTTCAAGAAAGTCCACATAGGCCTTGGCCTCCTCCGGCAGCGCGTCATACTCTGTACGGCCGCGGATATCGCACTTCCAGCCGGGGAGGGTGGTATAAATCGGCTCGGCCTTGGACAAATCGGGGGATGTGGGAAAGAGGTCGATGACCTGGCCGTCAATGCGGTAAGCGGTGCAGACTTTGATCTCATCCAGATAACCCAGCACATCCAGACAGGTGAGCACAACCTGGGTGGCGCCCTGCATCTTTGCCCCGTACCGGGTGGCCACAGCATCAAACCAGCCGACCCGGCGCGGGCGGCCGGTGGTGGCGCCAAATTCTCCTTTGTCGCCCCCTCTGCGGCGAAGCTCGTCCCCCTCTTCACCAAATAACTCAGTGACGAAGGCGCCTGCGCCAACGGAACTGGAATAAGCTTTTGTAATGGCAATGATCTCCTTGAGTTCCGTGGGGGGGACGCCGGCGCTGATACAGCCAAACGCGGCGACTGTGTGGGAGGAGGTGACCATGGGATAAATACCAAAGTCGGGGTCCTTCATGGTGCCAAGCTGGCCCTCCAATAGAATCGTTTTGCCGCCTTTCAACGCGTGCTGTACAAAGGTCGCCACATCTCCGAGATAGGGCGCGATCAGCTCCCGCTGGGCAACCATCTCTGTATAAAGGGCGGTGGGGTTCAGTGCAGGCTTGTGGTAGAGATGTTCAATCAAAGCATTTTTCAAAGTACAGACTTTCTCAAGCCGCTCTTTGAGAATCGCATCGTCAAAGAGTTCGCATACCTGAAAACCAATTTTCGCATATTTGTCAGAATAGAAGGGGGCGATACCGGATTTGGTGGAGCCAAAGGCCTGCTCCAGCAGCCGCTCCTCCTCATAGGTATCAAGCAGTGGGTGGTAGGGCATGAGCACTTGGCAGCGCTGCGATACAATCAGCTTTGGGGCGGGAACTCCCTGTGCGGTTAATTGCTTCAATTCTTCCATGAGTTTGCGGATATCCAGTGCCACGCCGCTTCCGATGACGTTGGTCACATGGGGAAAAAATACGCCGGAGGGCAGGGTGTGAAGGGCAAATCGGCCAAAATTATTGATGATGGTGTGGCCGGCGTTTGCGCCGCCTTGGAAACGGATGACCACGTCAGAGGTTTCAGAAAACAGGTCCGTAATTTTCCCCTTTCCTTCATCGCCCCAGTTTGCGCCTACAATTGCTTTTACCATAGAATTCCTCCGCGAACTGGGTTTTGCAGCCCAATGGATCTGCCCTATCCAGCTCGGATCAAGATCGTGCGGTACGAGTGCAGTCAGCAACCGTACAAACCGTGCCAATCACTTGGTATAATAGCCGCTCTGCGGCTATTATACCGCCTTTTCTGGCGGGATGCAAGAAAAAATGGGCAAATCGGCAGGATATGGAGGTCTGGCGCGAGCCTCCGTTCAGAAATACGGAGATAAAAAACACCCCGGAGAATGGCTCTCCGGAGTGTTTAGGCTGTAGATAAACCAATTTCTCCGTTTTCTACTATGCAAAATCAGAGCAAAATCAGAATTAATGTTTGTGCGGATTGTCATTTTTCATCAGATGGAGTGGTACAATCAATTTCGTTGGGATTCTCTGCAATTGTGAGCGGGATCAAAGGGTGTTGGAGAGGGTGATACTCTCCATGTCGGATAACAGCTGAAGCTGACAGATAAGCTGTGCATTGGCGGCTGCGTATTTATCCGATTCCTGATGAAGATACTGCTCTACCGCGGTAAATGAGAGGAGGATCCCATCTGTGTCCCCGTGGCGAAACAGCACATGCAAAAGAAAATCGTGCTCATCCCATAGTTTCTTTGCCTGCGCTGTGAGTTCTCTGGCCTTCTCCCAGTTGCTCTGATCGCTCATCTCATTGGACTCTTCCAATAGGGTGATCATCTGGGTGGTTAAACTGTCTGCAAAATGGTGGGTCAGAAGCGATGCGGATAAGATCGACAAAAGAATCATGACAGGCGCTATCAGCCGCTGCATAGTATCCTCCTTTTAAACTGCACTCAGTTTTTTTCTTGCGAAGTAAACCCCGTCTAATTCGTCAATGCTAAGCAGAAATACCTCTTCCAGAGCGGTACATTGGAAGCGCTTCAATGTTTTTTTAATCCAATTTTCATCCAGTCCCCGCTGCTTTAGATTTTCTCGCAGGAGTTTGCCGTCACTGATCAGAATAACGGGAAGGGTGGTGGCTCTGGGATTGAGCCCCATCTGTTCCGCTGTGACAGGCAGATTGGAGGCGTATGGAAGGACAGAGAGGCGCCCGTTGGTTTCCAGGATGGCATATTTAATGGCGGCGATATCGGTATGGCCCTGCCCGCGCAGCTCCTCGGAAAGCTCGTCCACGGTCAGCCTGTTTTTTCGCATTTCATGTTGCTGAATCTGTCCTTCCCGAATGATAATGCTGGGCTTGCCGCAGAAGAGGGCACGGATACGCACGCTCTTCATAGTGAGTACCGATAATATCATGGCCAGCGCCAACAGGGTTAAAATGGGAATGATACCGGTGTGAAGGGGAATGCCCAGATCCTGCATCGGGACGGAAGCCAGATCCGCAATGATCAGGGATAAGACCAATTCAGACGGCTCCAGCTCGCCCACTTGACGCTTTCCCATCAGTCGGATTCCAATTATGATGACAAAGTATAAAATAATTGTTCGGATGAAGGTGGTGAACATAGAGCTTCCCCCAGATCTATTCTTTTGCGCCCCTGAAATAAAATTCAGAAAGAAACGGTGTGTGGAATACAGTTTTTCCCATACAGAGGAAAATATCCACATAAAATACACCAGAATTTCTCGGTTTTTCCAGCAAAAAAAGAGGAAAGAGTATCTTGCAATGGAGAGGATTTTTCGGTACAATATTATGAAACAAATGAGCGGGTTTGATACGTTTTGTGAATCGGAAACGGAAGGCGAGTGGTGTGAAAGATGAAAGCAACGTTGATTCTGGCCAACGGAAGTATTTTTTCCGGGACCAGTATTGGCAGTACCTCAGAGCGGATCTGCGAGATGGTATTTAATACAGCCATGACCGGCTATCAGGAAATTTTGACCGATCCATCCTATGCAGGGCTTGGCATCGTGATGTCTTATCCTCTCATTGGAAACTACGGTGTCAACCGGGAGGACAACGAATCTACCCGCCCTTGGGCAGAGGCCTTTGTTGTCCGGCACCTGTCCGGGCGGGGCAGCAATTTCCGGTGTGACGGAACATTGGACGAGTACTTAAAACGACACAACATCACTGGGATTCAGGGAATTGATACCAGGGCGCTGACGAAGATACTCCGCAGTCAGGGGAGCATGAATGGCATGGTCACCTGCGCGGAGCATTTTAATGTCGCGCAGGTATTGGAGCAGATTCAGGCCTACCGGGTAGAGGACACGGTGCAGCGGGTCACCTGTCAGGAGGCGCGGGTCTACCCCGCCGAGGGAGAGGAGCGGAGCCATGTCGCCCTGATGGACTTTGGCGTGAAGGAGAACATGGTGCGCTGCCTTTGCCGGCGCGGCTGCCGGGTCACTGTATTTCCGGCGCAGACCCCGGCGCAGGCAATATTGACCGGGGGCTTTGACGGCGTTATGCTCTCCAACGGCCCCGGAGACCCGGCGGACAATGTGAAGATCATTGCGGAGATTCAAAAGCTGTATCAAAGCGCCCTGCCGATCTTCGCCGTCTGCCTGGGGCACCAGCTGCTGGCCCTGGCCACCGGAGCGAAGACAGGCCGCCTGGACTACGGACACCGGGGGGGCAATCACCCGGTGCGGGACCTGGCCGAACAGCGGGTGTTCATCACCAGCCAAAACCACGGCTACGTGGTGCTGGCCGACTCCGTGGATGCGCAGGTGGCGGAGATCTCCCACGTGAATGTCAACGACAATACGGTGGAAGGGCTGCGTTATAAGCGCCCCAATTGCTTTACTGTTCAATTTCACCCCGAAGCCAGCCCGGGGCCGCTGGATACGGAATATTTGTTTGACCGCTTTATCGCGTCTATGGGAGGTGACCAATAATGCCTAAAAATCCGGAGATCAAAAAGGTGTTGGTCCTTGGATCAGGCCCCATTGTCATTGGACAAGCCGCTGAATTTGACTATGCCGGCACACAGGCCTGCCGGGCCTTGAAGGAAGAAGGAGTGGAGGTGGTTTTGGTCAACTCCAACCCCGCCACGATTATGACCGATAAGGACATCGCAGACCATGTCTACATCGAGCCGCTGAATATTCCATCGGTGATTCAGGTCATTGAGAAGGAGCGCCCCGATTCCATTCTGCCAACACTGGGGGGACAGACGGGGCTGAACCTGGCCATGGCGCTGCACGAGAATGGAACCCTGGAGAAGTACGGGGTGAGACTGCTGGGTACTTCCCCCGAATCCATCCGCAAGGCGGAGGACCGCCAAGGATTTAAGGACACCATGGAAGAGATCAACCAGCCCTGCGTTACCTCCCTGGTGGTGGAATCGGTGGGAGATGCAGTCTCCTTTGCCGAGGAGATCGGTTACCCCGTGATTGTCCGCCCTGCCTACACCCTGGGCGGATCCGGCGGCGGCATCGCCTTCGACCGGCTGTCTCTGGAGGAGATTGCGGATCGTGGGATCAACCTCTCCCGTGTGGGGCAGGTGCTGATTGAGCGCTGTATCTCCGGCTGGAAAGAAATTGAGTTTGAGGTCATGCGCGATTGCGCGGGGAATGTCATCACCGTGTGCTCCATGGAGAATATTGACCCCGTTGGCGTGCATACCGGCGACTCCATTGTGGTGGCCCCCACCCAGACGCTGGCCAATAAGGAATATCAGATGCTGCGGACCGCGGCGCTGGATATTATCTCCGCCCTGGAAATTGAGGGGGGCTGTAACTGCCAGTTTGCCCTGAACCCGGACAGCTTTGAGTATGCGGTGATTGAGGTGAACCCCCGCGTCTCCCGCTCCTCCGCCCTGGCGTCAAAAGCCACGGGGTATCCCATTGCCAAGGTGGCGGCTAAAATCGCCCTGGGTTACACCTTGGACGAGATTCCAAACGCGGTCACCGGCAAAACCACGGCCTGCTTTGAGCCCACAGTGGACTACTGTGTGCTGAAAATTCCGCGCCTGCCCTTTGACAAGTTCACCACGGCCAGCCGCACCCTGGGGACCCAGATGAAGGCCACCGGAGAAGTGATGGCCATTGCCAACTCCTTTGAGGGGGCGCTGATGAAGGCCATCCGGTCCCTGGAACTCAACGTGCGCGCCCTGAGGCTGGACAAGCTGGAGGAGCTCTACACCGATGAAATTGAAGAGTTGCTGGCCAACGTCACGGATGAGCGGCTTTTTGTGGTGGCGGAGGCGCTGCGGCGCGGATATTCCCCCAAGAAGATTAACGACATCACCAAGATGGACATCTGGTTTTTGGATCGCTTCCAGATGATCATTGATATGGAGCGTGAGCTGGAGCGCGGCATTCCGGACGGCGACACGCTGAAAAAGGCCAAGGGGATGTGCTTTGCCGACAGCTATATCGGAAAGCTCTGCGGTATCAGACAGAAGGAGGTCAAAGCCCTGCGGGAGAAGTACGGTATCATCCCCTCCTTTAAAATGGTGGACACCTGCGCGGCGGAGTTTGATGCGGAGACGCCATACTACTACTCCAGCTATGATGGAGAAAATGAGGCCATCGAGAGCTCCGATGGTCGGCGCAAGGTGCTGGTGCTGGGCTCCGGACCCATCCGCATCGGGCAGGGCATTGAATTTGATTACTGCTCTGTCCACTCGGTCTGGGCGCTGAAAAAGCTGGGATGCGAGACCATCATTGTCAATAACAACCCGGAGACGGTCTCCACCGACTTTGACGTGGCGGATAAGCTCTATTTTGAGCCCCTCACGGCGGAGGACGTGGAAAATATCGTTGAGCAAGAAAAGCCCTGGGGCGCTGTGGTGCAGTTTGGCGGACAGACGGCCATTAAGCTGGCCAAAGCCCTCACCGACATGGGCGTGCCCATTCTTGGTACCTCCTTTGATGGGGTAGATGCCGCGGAGGACCGGGAGCGGTTCGATGCCATCCTGCACAGATGCGGAATCCCCCGGGCGGAGGGCAAAACGGTCTTTACCACTGAGGAGGCGCTGAAGGCGGCCAATGGAGTGGGGTACCCCGTGCTGGTGCGCCCGTCCTATGTGCTGGGCGGCCAGGGGATGGAGATCGCCTACAACGACCGCAATATCATCGACTTTATGAAGATCATCCACATGACGGAGCAGGAGCACCCCATTCTGGTGGACAAGTACCTGATGGGGAGAGAGGTGGAGGTGGACGGCGTCTTTGATGGCGAGGATATCCTCATCCCCGGCGTTATGGAGCATGTGGAGCGCGCGGGCGTTCACTCCGGCGACTCCATTTCGGTCTATCCTACCATCACGGTGGAGGATAAGCACAAGGAGACCATCCTTGGTTATACTAGGGATCTGGCCAGAGAGTTGGGGGTCATCGGCCTGATCAACATCCAGTTCATCCTCTATAATGACCAGGTCTATGTGATTGAGGTGAATCCCCGCTCCTCCCGTACCATTCCATACATTTCCAAGGTGACGGGTGTTCCGATCATCGACCTGGCTACCCGGGTCATGCTGGGAGAGAAGCTCAAGGATATGGAATACGGCACCGGAATTTATCGGGAAGCGGAGTATTACGCAGTCAAAATGCCCGTGTTTTCCTTTGAAAAGCTGGCGGATGTGGACACCGGCCTTGGTCCGGAGATGAAATCCACCGGCGAAGTGCTGGGCATTGCGGAGACCTACCCGCTGGCCCTGCGCAAGGCCTTCAAGGGTGCGAATTTAAAGGTGCCCAACAAGGGCGGGCGTATCATCATCACGGTCAAGGATGAGGACAAGCGGGAGATTTTGGGCATTGCCCGCGGCTTTGCGGAGCGGAATATTGAGCTCTATGCCACCAGCGGGACCTGCCAGGTGCTGCTGGACGCGGGGATTGAGTGCAAGCCGGTGAACCGTGTTGCTCAGCCGCACCCCAATATTCTGGATATGATCTCCTCCGGCACAGTGGATATGGTGATCAACACACCGACCAAGGGGCGCAAGCAGGACAGTGATGGCTTTAAAATCCGCCGCAGCGCTGTGGAGCACTCGGTGGCTTGTGTTACCTCCATTGACACCGCCAGGGCGGTGCTCACCGTGCGGGAGCGCAGCCGCAGCGGAGAGCTGACTGTGATCGACATCACACAGATTTGATGGACTTGACCGCGGCGGTGTGCTCCTGTCGCACTGCCGCTGCGAGATGTGCATCGCGGCATTGGGGAAGGCGCCCAAGTTTAAAAGGAAAGAAGGCTGTTCTATGTCCCATCAGACTGTCATTGTACTGGATTTTGGCGGACAGTATAACGAGCTGATTGCCCGCCGGGTACGGGAGTGCAATGTCTACTGTGAAGTGAAGCCCTATACCACTCCGCTGCCCGAATTAAAAGCCATGAACCCCATTGGAATTATTTTCACGGGAGGACCAAATTCCGTCTATGAACCGAATTCTCCCAAAATGGACGGGGAGATTTTTACGTGGGGCGTGCCAATTTTGGGGATCTGTTACGGCTGCCAGCTCATTGCCCAGGCCTTGGGGGGGCAGGTGACCCAGGCCCAGGAGGATTCCGCCAGGGAATATGGAAAGACGGTCACGTTCTATGACACATCCTGTAAGCTGTTTCAAGGCCTTCCGCAGGAGGGGATCTCCTGGATGAGCCACGGGGACTATATGGTGCGGGTGCCGGAGGGGTTTGCCCTGACCGCACGTTCCGAAATGTGTCCCAATGTGGCCATTGCCGATGAGCAGCGCGGGTTTTATGGCGTCCAGTATCATCCGGAGGTCAACCACACGGAGAACGGGGTCAACATGATCCGCAATTTCCTCTATGAGGTGTGCGGAGCCACAGGCGACTGGACCATGGGGGACTACTGCAAGGCTACCATTACCCAGATTCGGAACAAGGTGGGCCAGGGGAAGGTGCTCTTGGCCCTCTCCGGCGGTGTGGACTCCTCTGTGTGCGCCGCTCTTCTGGCGGAGGCCATTGGAAACCAGCTCACCTGCGTGTTTGTGGACCACGGATTTATGCGGAAAAACGAGGGCAGTGAGGTGGAGGAAGCCTTCGGCAAGTGGGCGATGAATTTCGTCCGTGTAGATGGGGAGGCGCGCTTTTTGAGCAAGCTCACCGGGATCACAGAGCCGGAGCGGAAACGCAAGATCATTGGGGAGGAATTCATCCGCGTCTTTGAGGAAGAGGCGAAGAAAATCGGCGCCGTGGATTTTCTGGCCCAGGGGACAATCTATCCCGATGTCATTGAGTCCGGCGTGGGGGACGCTGCTGTCATCAAAAGCCACCACAATGTGGGGGGACTGCCTGACTATGTGGATTTCAAGGAGATTATTGAGCCGCTGCGTCTGCTGTTCAAGGATGAGGTACGGGAACTGGGAAGAGAGCTGGGCCTTCCGGAGTATCTGGTGATGCGCCAGCCGTTCCCTGGGCCGGGTCTCGCCATTCGGGTCATTGGCGACCTGACGAAGGTGAAGCTGGATACCCTGCGAGATGCCGATGCCATCTACCGGGAGGAGATCGCCCTGGCGGGGCTGGATCGCTCCATTAACCAGTATTTTGCCGTTTTGACCAATACCCGCTCCGTGGGCGTCATGGGAGATGGCAGAACCTATGACTATACCTTGGCCCTGCGGGGGGTGACCACCAGTGATTTTATGACCGCCGACTGGGCGAGAATTCCCTATGAGGTGTTGGATAAGATCTCTGTGCGCATTGTCAACGAGGTGAGGGGGATCAACCGCATCTGCTATGATATTACATCTAAACCTCCGTCCACGATAGAGTGGGAGTAATTAACGAAGCCCCAAAAGCCTTGAAATCTCAGGACTTTTGGGGCATTTTCCCGCCATTTGATAGCAGATTGATAGCAGAAGCCATTTCCCGGTTTACTCTGTTTACTCCCGTATAGCAGGTGGTTTGCAGGTAAATCTTCCTTATCCTAAATAAAACGGTCTTGCTGACTTTTGAAAAGTTGGCAAGACCGTTTTTGTTTGTATGGAAAAGGTGCTTATTCCTTCTCTTTTAGGGCATCTATGAGGTAATCGCTAAGCTCCTGAGAAGGAACCTTCGCCCATATCTGAGAGGTGTCAAATTGAGGATAGTTGTATCGCCACTGGTCGTATTGTTCTTTGGTGATTTCCCCGGCCTTGAGTTTCGAGGCTTCCCGTTGCCAAGCTGTGAGCATGTCCAGCATACCAACATAGGTCATGCCTCTGGATTTGTCCAGCCGCAAGCAGACTTCGCCGTCAATCTCTCCGATTTGCAGGCCACGTAAATCTTCCAGCGCAAACAAGGTGTGCATCAGACCAATATCGGTGTCAATGTCAGGGAGGTCAAGAGCTTTGGGTGATACATCAAGAGTACGGGCAAGCGTAGCGGTCAAGTCGGCCTTTGGCGTTCTTGTGCCGGATTCATACTGCGCCATGCGGACATCGGCGGTCTTTTCGTCAAAGCCGATTGCCATACCTAAATATTTCTGCGTCATGCCGCGCAGATTGCGGATAAACCTGATTCTTTCACCGATAGCCATAATCGCCAACTCCTGTTCAATCTCTGTTGTACAGAGTATAGCATATATGTTTAGGAGGTGTCAACAAAAACCTTAACAAAAAAGTTAAATATTTTTCTGCAAACCGTCTGCAAATTGCTTGACTTTAACAATAAAGCTTAGTATAATGAAAATGCTAAGCTAATATGCTTAGTAAACAATCGTCGTGCATCACGGTAATGGTGCATCCGCCCGGGCGAATCGGATGGCGGCCAGAAAGTAATTCCGACACTAAATAATGAATTATGCCCAAAAGGGCAAGAAAAGGAGGTTTTTAAGTGGCAGGACAAATGTTTTTACGAGTTGAGGAAGTAGCGGAGGAATTGGGAGTTTCAATACCCTACGCCTACAAGCTAATCCGCTCCATGAATGCGGAGCTTAAAAAGACCGGTTGTATCACAATCGCAGGGCGGATCGACAGGAAGTTCTTCTATGAAAAGTTTTATGGAACCCGTGACCAGCAAGAAAGGAGAGTATAATGGCAGCTTTTAAGAATTACGACAATGGCACATGGTATGTTCAATTCCGCTATACCGACTGGAAGGGCGAGCGGCAGCAGAAGTTTAAGCGCGGTTTTACCACCAAGAAGGAGGCACAGGCGTGGGAGCGGGAGTTTCTCCAGCAAAAGACGGCAGATGTGAATATGACCTTTGAGAGCTTTGTTCAGCTCTATGAAAAGGACATCAAGCCCAAGTTGAAACTGAACACATGGCTGACCAAGGACAGTATTATTCAGAAGAAAATACTTCCTTATTTTAGGAAACGCAAGCTATCCGAAATTACAGCGAAGGACGTTATTGACTGGCAAAATGAGATGCGGGAGCTGACAGATGCCAAGGGAAAGCCTTTTTCCCAGACCTATCTGAAAACAGTCCACAATCAGCTCAGCTGTATTTTCAACCACGCCATCCGATACTATGGGCTGCAACTCAACCCAGCGCAGAGAGCGGGCAATATGGGAACTGAAGAACGCCGGGAAATGTTCTTTTGGACTAAGGAAGAATATGAGAAGTTTGCCGATGCCATGATGGACAAGCCGATGTCCTATTACGCTTTTGAAATGCTCTATTGGTGCGGTATTCGTGAGGGCGAGTTGCTGGCACTTACTCCGGCGGACTTCGACTTTGATAATGAAACGGTACGCATCAACAAGTCCTATCAACGGCTGAACGGACAGGACATCATCACCACACCTAAGACCAAAAAGAGCAATCGCATCATAACGATGCCGCAGTTTTTGTGCGAGGAGATGCAGGAATATCTCAAGCAGTTTTACAACGTGGAGCCGGACAGCCGAATTTTCCCAATCAGTAAGCACTATCTCCACCATGAAATGGACAGGGGCAGCAAGCAAACAGGGGTGAAGCGTATTCGGATTCATGACCTTCGTCACAGTCACATAAGTTTGCTGATTGACATGGGATTTACAGCATTGGCGATCGCCGACCGTGTGGGCCATGAGAGTATCGACATCACATACCGCTATGCACATCTGTTTCCCACACGTCAGACGGAAATGGCGGAAAAATTGGATGTGCAAAGAACTGGGAAAGGAGTTTGAATACTATGTCATTAAAAAGTGTGGACAACAAAGGCCGCTGGCGCAACAAGACAGTGGCGTTCCGTGTATCGCCGGAGGAAGATGAGCGGATTGAAACCGCTGTTCGGCTCTCCGGCCTTACCAAGCAGGATTATATCATCCGGCGCTTACAAGACAAAGAGATTGCCGTTGTCGGCAATCCGAGGGTTTATAAAGCCCTCCGCAATCAGCTTGCCGCCGTGCTGGATGAGCTACAGCGCATTGGCTCCGGCGAGCAGGTTGATGACGACTTGCTCGACACGATTCAGCTTATCACCACAACAATGGATGGATTGAAGGAGGATTACTGATGGTCGAAACAAAAGAAAAAGTGACCGCCCTGTTTTCGCCTGCTACAACAGACGAGGGACAATCACCATCTCAAAAACTTGAACTCAGTATACCCGAAAATCCAACGAAAATCAATGATGATTTTGAACTGGACTATCTGCGAGATTATATGAGGAAGATGAACAACCCTGACTATCTGCATACTGTGTCACTGACAGAACTTTATGACACAGTTTATCAACCGAGGGCACAGGTCGTTGATGGGCTGTTATGCTCCGGCGCATATCTGTTCGCTGGAGCACCAAAGGTCGGTAAATCCTTCTTTATGGCACAGCTTGGTTATCATGTGAGCGGTGGTATTCCCCTGTGGGAGTACCCCGTCCACAAAGGCACCGTCCTATATCTCGCATTGGAGGATGATTATGCTCGGCTGCAAAAGCGACTGTCGCGGATGTTCGGCATGGACAGCATCGATGATTTGTATTTCGCCACCCATGCTAAAAATGTGAGCGAGGGATTAGACGGGCAGCTCAAAAAATTCGTGGGAGAGCATCCCGGCACAAAGCTTATTATCATTGACACTTTGCAAAAAGTGCGTGAGGTCGGTGGCGAAAAATACAGCTACGCCAGCGATTATGAAATCGTGACAAAGCTCAAGCAATTTGCTGATCATCACAATGTCTGCGTCATACTCGTCCACCATACAAGAAAGCAATCAGCGGATGATTCCTTTGACACCATATCCGGCACCAATGGCTTGCTCGGCGCAGCGGATGGCGCGTTCATTATGCAGAAGGAAAAGCGCACTGAAAACAAAGCCATTTTGGAAATCGTCGGCAGAGATCAGCAAGATCAAAAGTTGCATCTTCTCTTTGACCGTGACCGTTGTCTGTGGCAGTTGACCGATAAAGAAACTCAGCTTTGGAAAGAGCCGCCCGACCCGTTGTTGGAGGCTGTGGCTCGTTTCGTTACGCCGGAGTCTCCAGAGTGGACGGGCAGCGCGTCGGAGCTGATTGATGGATTGGATAGGATGGATATTCAGCCGAATGTCTTGACGCGGAAGTTAAATATCGGAGCGGATAGACTGTGGAACGATTACGGCATCCGATATGAGAGCGGCCGCTCCCATGCTGGAAGGACTATCAAGCTGACGCTGGATAATTCTCACGCGTGACGATGGTGACGGTCGTGTCGATATTTTTAAGAGCGGTGGCGGTATACAAAATACCGTCACAATCGTCACGACCGACACGGGGAGCGGAGAAAAAGTCAATGGGGCATACCTGCGGGTGGAGATTTGCGCCAGCAAATACAACCCGTACCCATTGATTTTTTCTCACGGAAAACACTTGCCAGCAGGAGGAAAGGCATCGCCTTTCCTCCTGCCTAACGGCGAGTGATTAAAGTTTAGGGAAGCCGTGCGGCCGCCCTTTTCAAAGGGCGATGAGCACTGGGGAGCCGTCCGCAGACGGCGGGGCAAAGCCCCATCCCCCTCGGAGAGCGCAATGTACTTTTGATGCGAAGTGTCAAAAGTGCTTTTGCGTTACTTTTGAAAAAGTAACAAAACCCCGGCTCGCGCCGGATGGGAATGGAAAGGAAGGGATGGACTATAAAGAGAACAATCAGCGTCATGCTCGGCAAAGGTTCTGTCAATCACAACAGCCGCCAATTCAAGGCGACAAATATTGATGCTGAGCGAACGCCACTCAATATTTCTTATTGTAACACGCCCATCAAGGATGTGTACCATGTATTATTTGATGACGCGCTCCAAAGATATAATTCCAAGCAAAAGCGTGCTGACCGCTGCATTGATGATTACTACGAAAAGATACGCGTAGGCAAGCAGGAGAAATTATTTTATGAGGTCATATTTCAGGCTGGAAACAAAGAAAATATGGCCGCAGAAAGCGAGGATGGACAGCTTGCCGCAAAGGTTCTCAATGACTTCATGCAGAGCTTTCAGGAGCGAAATCCGTACTTAAAAGTTTTCTCTGCTCATCTGCACATGGACGAGGCTACGCCCCATCTCCATGTTGATTTTGTGCCGTTCATCACAGGGAGCAAGCGAGGGCTGGACACCCGTGTATCGCTCAAACAGGCTTTAGCCGCGCAGGGTTTCATCGGCGGCACGCGAGGCGATACTGAATGGAGCCAGTGGGTAAAATCTGAGAAAGACCAGCTCTCACAGGTCATGGAAAGGAATGGAATCGAATGGGAGCAGCTTGGCACCCATGACGAGCATTTGAGCGTCATGGATTACAAAAAAGTGCAGCGGTCAAAGGAAGTCGCTGCATTGGAAAAAACCATAGGAAAGTTGCAAAATAAGCAGGTGGATGTTCAGGCTGTGGAGCAGATCGAAGTGAAAAATGTTCCACTTTCCTCGAAGGTGATGCTGGAGAAAGATGACTACAAAACCCTTGTAACAGCGGCACAAAAATATGTTGTGCAGGTGAAGAAGGAGCGAAAGCTCGAAAAGCTGTTACAAGCTGCTGAAAAAACAATCGCTGGACTGAAAGCTAAGGTTGCGGAACTGACGAGAACAATATCGGAGATTACAAAGCAGCTTGACCAATATCGCTCCATCCGTGGGCAGCTTAATGCAGCTAATCTACAGCAGGAAAATAAAGAGTTGACGCAACGGAACAGCGTGTATAAATCCATTATTGAGCAACACGGTCTTGCTCATCTGCTCCTCGGTAGGAACAAGGATCAGCGGCAGACACGGGATGCTCGATAATAATACAAGCTAAGTTACAAAATTAAGGCAGGATTTGCTTTATGCGAACCCTGCCTTAATCTCTGCCCAAAAGCCAATCCACAGTCACATTCAGTATGTCCGCCAAAGCGTCAAGTTCTAAATCTGACACCGGGCGCTTTTGCCCTTCCAGAAGGGAGAGCGCAGGAATACTTATATCAATTCCAGCTGTTTGCAATTTTGATAGAAGCTCAACCTGTTTCATGCCAAGATTTTCTCGCGCTTCGGTGACACGTGCGCCAATCATATTTCTGTCGCCAAGCGGCAGTTTTCGTTTTTTCATAACCTCACCCCTGCCAAAATTATATAGGACAGGGGGATTGATATATTTGGTAATACCAAATATAATAAATTTATTTGGGGACGCCAAATATAAAACACAGGGATTGGAAGATATGAAAAGTCAGACATGTTGTTTTACTGGACATCGCAAACTGCCAAAGGATAAGATCGAAAAGATTGTATTAAGCCTTGCCCGTGAAGTAGATAATCTCATTGCTCAGGGCGTGACGGATTTCATCTCGGGCGGTGCGCTGGGTTTTGACCAGATTGCCGCCTCATTGATAATTGCCAAGAAAGAAATGGGGCAAAAAATCAGATTGATATTCGCCTTGCCCTGCAAAAACCAAGACGAGCTTTGGTCGGATGAACAAAAGCGTCTATACCACAATATCCTTGCTGAAGCAGATGAGGTCATTTATGTTTCGGAAGAATACACCAACGGCTGCATGAAAAATCGGAACCGCTATATGGTTGATCAGTCGGCTTATTGTATTTTCGCGTTGTTGCATCCGATGAGTGGAACCGATCAGACAGTGCGTTATGCGAGGCAGAAGGGGCTGAGGGTTATAAACGTGGCGAAATAGAAAAGTAAAACTCCTTGACAAGCGCCAGTAAATGGTGTATATTTTATTAGTTGTTAGTTAACAACTAATAAAATGAAAGGAGGAGAATCCTTGGGTGTTACAGTAAAGGACAAACAACGAGTTGGACGGGAGATAAAGAAGCAACGGCAAAAAGACAAAAAATCTCTACGTGTGCTTGCGGCTGAATGTGAAATGAGTTATGCAACGCTGAATGACATTGAAAATGGAAATGGATTTCCGACTGAAAAAGTATTTCTGCGGCTCGTAAAAAATCTAAACTTTTCGCATCCAGAAAAACTTTATGACCTATATGCAGAAGTTAAGGATACAGCTCCTCCCGATGTAATAGACTTTCTAAGTAAAAATAGAGAAACCGTTAGTTTGGTGAGGCAAGTCATAGAGAAAGACAAAGGAGCTGCTGAAAATGGCTAAAAAATATAATTACGAGGTAATGTTTGATGATACCTCGATTGATGTGAGTCAAGAGGTTGGGCTTGTTTGGTCTATCGCCAACTCCTTGAGAGGCGCATACACCTCTGACAAATATAAGGATGTTATCATCCCGATGGTCATTATCCGTCGGTTTGAATGTGCTCTTGAGGAAACAAAGGACGCGGTTGTGACGAAATACGAGTCGAATCGCAGCTTACCTGCCGCCCTTCTGTGCCAGACTTCGGGCTATCCGTTTTATAATTCCAGCCGTTTTACCTTGAAAAAGCTCTTGGATGAAAGTGACAGTATTGCGGCCAACTTAAAAAACTACATTGAAGGCTTCTCCGCTAACATTCAACTCATTCTCGAAAAGCTGTTAAAATTCAGCACTCAGATAGACAAAATGGACAAGAGTAATCGTCTTTACAGTGTGGTTAGAAAATTCTCTGAGCTTGATTTGTACCCGCAGAGTGTAGATGGCATGAAAATGGGTTATATTTTCGAAGATATTATCCGACGCTTTTCTGAAAACGCTGAGGCCGGCGACCACTACACACCAAGAGAAGTAATACGTCTTTTAACAAATGTCCTTTTGGCAGAAGGCTGTGAAGACTTGCTTACAGAGGAAGGCAAGGTTGCCACCGTGTTGGACGCAGCCTGCGGCTCCGGCGGCATGCTTTCGACTGCCTATGACTTCCTGCACCGGAAAAACCCTTACATAGATGTGCGCTTATTCGGGCAAGAAATAAATCCAGAATCGTATGCTATTTGTCTCGCGGATATGCTGATTAAGGGGCAGGACGTTAAAAATATCATTGGCGATGAGGAAGCGAATACTCTAATGCGAGACTGCTTCCCCGACCAAAAAATGCGGCTTGCCATTATGAATCCACCGTTTGGAACGCCTTGGGGTGGAAAGGATGCGCCGGAAGGGCAAGAAAGAGCCGTTCGAGAGCAATGGAAAAAGGATGGTCGCTTTGAGCATGGATTACCCGGAACGGGTGATGCTCAGCTCCTATTTATGCAGCACGCTATAAATAAGCTAGACAAAAACGGGCGTGCGGCGATTATTTCTAACGGTTCCCCACTCTTCTCCGGCAGCACGACCAGCGGTGAAAGCCAAATCCGCCGTTGGATGCTGGAAGAAGATTTGCTCGAAGCGATTATTGCCTTGCCGACACAGCTTTTCTACAATACGGATATTGGTATCTATGTATTCGTTCTGTCACGTGATAAACGGGCTGATCGCAAAAGCAAAGTGCAACTCATCAATGCAGTGGATATGTGGAAGCCGTTGCGCAAATCCTTGGGCAAAAAACGCCGCGAAATTGACCGTGACAGCATGGTGCGCATTACTGAGCTTTACTCGGATTTTGAGGAAAACAAGTTCTGCAAAATCTTCCCCAACGAAGAATTTATGTACAAGGAATATGCAGTTTATCAGCCGTTACAGCGCAAAGCGACTATCAATACCGAAAGCATCGAGACATTGAGAACCAGCGCCTATTTTACAAGCAATTCTTCCGTATTCAATGAAACAGATTTTGAGCAGCTTAAGGAAATGAATCCACGCAGTGCTGCCGACGAAAAGAAATTCCAAAAGTATCTCGCAGGGCAAAAGTTTGTGACTAATGTGCTTGGCATACTGGAAGCAAATCGTTCTGATAAGGTCTATTTGGATTATGGCGAGTTTGAAAAACACCTGAAAAACTTGCTTTCCAGCGTAGATGGATACTCTGCCGGAAGGCTTACAGGGATTGCAATGACGCTTTCCGAAATGGACAAGTCCGCTGTTGTGCAGAAGGATAAAAAGGGCACAATTATCGTTGACAACACGACAAAAGACATCGAAATTGTCAAGCTCACCAAGGATGTTGAGGAATACTTCCAAGAGGAGGTCTATCCCCATGTGCCCGATGCGTTATGGTTTTACGAATATGACGCAAGCAAAGGACTGAGCCTGACAAACAAGGAGAAGCTTGGCGCAGAGTTCCCGTTTACCCGCTTTTTCTATGAGTATGAGGAACAGGAAAAAGCCGATGATTTGCTGGCGCAATTTATGGAGCTTGAAAAATTATTGGCCGAAAAGATAGCACAGCTGCGAGAAAGCGAGGTTTTATAATGACAGAGCAAATGAAACCGAGCGGAATTAATTGGGTCGGTGATATACCGCAGCAGTGGAACTTAACAAAAATACAATTTCTCTTTGAACAGGTAAAAGAGCGCAATGTTGGTGTTAAAGAGAAAAATCTATTATCGTTAAGCTATGGAAGAATTGTTACAAGAGATATTGAGGGAGCATTTGGTCTTATTCCTGAGAATTATGATACCTACAATATTATCAAAAAAGGTGATATCGTCTTACGCCTGACAGATATGCAAAATGATCAGGTTAGCTTACGAACAGGGATAGTAAAAGAAAACCGTGGAATCATCACCTCGGCATACGTGACGCTAAGGACGCGAAAAGCGAATAGTGCCTACTATCACTGGTATTTGTATGCTTTTGATATTACAAAAGAAATATATGCCTTTGGTCAAGGGGTTCGGCAAAATTTGACCTATGAAGAATTGAAGAAGATGCTCATCCCAGTGCCAGATTATACTGAGCAACAAGCCATTGCTGATTTTTTGGATGAGCAGTGCGCTAAGATTGACGATATTGCCGCTGATATCGAAAAACAAATAGGACTGCTACAAAAATATAAAAAGTCTCTGATTTCTGAAACGGTAACCAAGGGCTTGGATAAGTCTGCGCCGATGAAGGATAGCGGCATTGAGTGGATTGGCAAGATTCCGGTGCATTGGAATATTATCCGAATTACAAAATATTTAGAATCCTTAGTTGATTACCGTGGCAAAACCCCAGAGAAAGTCGATGATGGGATATTTCTTGTAACTGCAAAAAATATAAAAAATGGGTTGGTTGACTACTCTCTCTCTCAGGAGCATGTGTCTGCGGATAATTACGAAGAAATTATGCATAGAGGTAAACCTGCTATTGGCGATGTTTTGTTCACGACCGAAGCCCCGTTGGGGGAAGTTGCAAATGTAGATAAAGTGAATATAGCATTGGCTCAACGTGTGATTAAATTCAGAGGAAAGAAAGAGTGCGTCGACAATTTTTATCTCAAATACTGGTTGATGTCTTTAGGCTTTCAATCATTCTTGTGGTCGCTCGCAACTGGGTCGACTGCGCTGGGCATTGCTGCGAGTAAACTTGGACAACTAAAGATGCCATTGCCAAGGATTGAAGAACAATGCAATATTGCGAATTTCCTTGATTCTCAATGTTCTCTCATTGAAGAAATTGTTGGCACAAAACAATCTCAACTTGATATCATCCATCAATACAAAAAATCGCTAATATATGAATATGTCACAGGCAAAAAACGAGTAAAGGAGACGCAGTAACATGGCAATCAAAAGCGGTCAACTCAAAGAAAAAGCCGATTATCAGGCATATATTCTTGAAATGCTGGGGGAGCAGGACGGCTATCAGATTCGCCCTGCCACTGCTTTCGACGCAGGTTATGGTATGGATATTGAGCTGTTGTTTGGCTTTTTGGAAGCCACGCAGAAGGATGCTCTTGTGCGTCTCGAAAAGCTATACAAAGAGAAGACTCGGCAAACCGTTCTCAACTACATCAATAACGAAATTAACAAGAAAAACCGCAGTTTGCTGGATGTGTTGAAGCACGGCGTGGAGTTTGACAATGGCGTATACTTAACTTTAATGTACCGCAAACCCGCCACCTCATTTAACACTAAGGCAGAGGCACAATATCAACAAAACGTTCTTTCTGTGATGGAAGAGGTGTATCACAAAGACGGGGAGCGTGTTGACCTTGTGGTTTTTCTCAATGGAATCGCCATTTTCACTTTCGAGCTGAAATGCAACACCAGCGGCCAGAACTATGAGGATGCTATCCGGCAGTATAAATACGACCGCGACTATAAGACGCGGCTGCTAAAATTCAAAGCCGGATGCCTCGCTCATTTTGCAATGGACTTGAATGAAGTCTATATGTGTACCAATCTTAGGGGTAAATCGTCGTTTTTTTTGCCCTTTAATATGGGCTGTGGGGTCGGCATCCACTCCGGCAAGGGCAACCCCCATAACGAGGACGGCATCAATGTTTCTTACATGTGGGAAGATATTCTCAAAAAAGATACCGTTTTATATCTGATTGATAAAATAATTTTCCTGCAAAAAGAGACCAAGAAGAATACAGATAGCGGTAAGAAGGAAACAAAGGAAACGCTGATATTTCCGCGTTATCACCAATTTAATGCTGTTCGCAGGGTTGTCGGCGATGTCATTGAAAACCATACAGACAAAAACTACCTAATTGAGCATTCAGCTGGAAGCGGTAAAACCAATACTATTGCATGGTTGGCTCATCGCCTATCATCGCTGCATGATACCGCCGATAATGTACTTTTCGATACTGTCTGCATTATCACCGACCGTATTGTAGTAGACCGACAGCTTCAAAACGCTGTACTTTCTTTGGAGCACAAAGCAGGGCTTATTAAGGTGATGGATGAAAAGTGTACTTCAAAAGATTTAGCAGATGCACTCAATGGCAACACGAAAATCATTGTTACAACAATACATAAGTTCATGTATATCCACGAGCTGGTGCAAGCGCTAAAAAACAAAAAATTTGCGGTAATCATTGACGAGGCGCATTCCTCCACCGCCGGAACTGCGATGGAATCGGTCACCTATGCCCTGTCGGAAAGCAGGAAGTTAAGCGATGCTACTCCTGTAAGTGTGGATGATTCGGAGGTCTCCATGGCCGACATCATTGAGGATGAAATTGCCCGCAGCGGTAAGCAGCCGAATGTATGCATGATAGCTTTCACCGCAACGCCCAAGCCGACCACGCTACAATTATTTGGTAGCCTAAATGAGCAGGGTAAAAAGGTAGCCTTTGATTTGTATTCCATGAAACAAGCCATTGAAGAACACTTTATATTGGATGTTTTGCAGAATTATGTGACTTACAAGACATATTTTGAGCTGAACAAAGCTATCGAAGATGATCCAGAGCTTGAAACTGTTGCAGCCAAACGTAAAATTGCGAAGTATATAGAGCTGCACGATACAAATATTGCCCAGAAGGTAGAAATCATTATTGAACACTTTAGGAATAACATTATGCGGGAGCTCGACGGCAAAGCTAAGGCGATGGTCGTTACATCATCCCGTCAGGCGGCGGTAAAATACAGGAATGAGTTTGAAAACTATACGGCAAAACATGGTTATACCGGAATCCGGGCATTAGTAGCTTTTTCAGGCAAAGTCACATTGGATGGCAAGGAATACAGCGAATCTGTAATGAATAGTATTGCTGACGAGGACTTGCCGGAGGCGTTTGACACTGACAGCTATCAAGTTCTACTTGTGGCGAACAAATATCAGACTGGATTTGACCAACCTAAGCTATGTGCCATGTATGTAGACAAGAAGCTACGCGGAGTAAATGCTGTGCAGACGCTGTCCAGATTGAACCGCATATGCTTACCTTATGATAAGAAAACACTTATTTTGGACTTCAAAAACGAGTATAAGGATATTCAGGATTCCTTTGCCCCGTTCTATACCGAAACTGTTTTGGCCGAAACCATTACGCCGTCAGATATCAGAGCTGTCGAGGCGCAAGTAGACCAGTATAATTTCTTGGATATAGACGATATCGATGAGTTTAACGGATACTTGTATCAGGAGAAGCGCACCGCAAAGGACAAAGCAAAGATGTGGTCTCTTCTGGACAAGTCCTTGCAAATTATCAATCGCCATACGGAGCTTGAAAAGCTGGAAATCAGAGCGATCATTAAGCGGTTTATCCGTTTTTACAGCTTTCTCATTCAAGCAACATGTTTTGAAAGCGTAGACCTACATAAAAAATACAACTTTTTAACTTATCTTGTGAAAGAAATTGAGATTGGCGGCGGCGGAAATGATTTTGATATTGCAGATAAAATAACGGCATCAAACTTTCAGCAAAAAAAGACCGGAGAAGAAACGGCAGATATTGAGGCTAAGCCGGAGGTAACCTTGCCGAAGCCTAATGATATTTATTTCGATGAAAAGGTAAAGAAAAAGCTCTCTGAAATCATCGATGAAATTAATTCGGCATATAATAAGAATTTTGACGTTGATGTGGCATCAAAATCTGCATTCCAAATGCGTGATCTTCTTCTCAAAAACGGACACTTACGCGACAGTGCGAAAAGCAATTCGCTCAGGGACTTCAAGTTTGCGTATTTTGATGCCGTACAGGATGCGTTACTTGAGGGATATGAGCAAAATCAAGACTTTTTCAGTCTTCTCTTGGATAATGACGAGCAGAAGCGCGAGTTAATGCAGGTTTTTCTTGAGGATATTTATAAAAACCTACGCGAAAACGATCAATAATTTCTCCGTAATATTGAACAACATCAAGGGATCGTTTATAATACTCATAGTAGCAATCACTCCACAAGGACGGAGTTGAACATTCACAATAGCATCCCCGTTTAACCTGCAAACCTCTTACGCAAGCACAGTGAATGCGACCTGCGATAGCGACCAACTGATAGATTTTTGATAGCAAAAGTTCGGCAACCCGTTAGGATAAGGATAACTGAAATCATATCCTATCAAATGGAATCAAAATATCCAAACAAAAAAGTTTAGAAACGAGATTAACTCGGCGAGTGGGAGTAAGTCTATTCATCCCGCAAACCCGCATATACACTGGGTTTGCGGGATTCTATTTTTCTAAAAAGCACACAAATTTTCCGCAACCTCTGCCTGTTTATTGGGGTAAAGGTGGGAGTATGTTCGCAAAGTCGTTTTAATGTCCTCTTTCCGAGAGCTTAAGTACATGGTTGGGCTAGCAAACTTGCACTCAAAGAAGAAAGACTCAATTATACGGGAGATTTTCGCAAACCTCAGTATGTATAATTTTTCAGAGCTTGTGGCATCCAGAGCTCCATTCTGGCGCCAGACCCGCCGAAAAGGAGTATCGCAGATATCTATGTATATGAATAGTTCCAATAAATGTAAATCTATTTGGGCTTTATTGGCTGCTTGCTGGGAGCACGCATAAGCAAAGCCAGCTATTCTGAGTTTGGCATAGTGTCTGTTGGTGTTTCAGAATACCCGATACCGTTGACATGAGCTTGTTTTCAGGTAGCATATCACAACCGGCCAGTTATTTGCATTGTGTTTTTGTAGAGCACGAATTCTTTGTTGTAAAAATCAGTTCAAATCCAGTAATGGATAATTGGACTTTTTTATTTTATATCCATATGCGTTTTTTCAATATATCGGGTAAGGTTACCAACGCACCGACCGGCGGGAAGGGATGCCAATGCAAGCCTCGGGATAGTTTGCTAACAGATTTGGAGCAACAGTCAAACTTAAGCAACCAGCCATCCTTAGCGTAAGTCCCAATCAGTCTCATTGAACGACCATACAGTGCCGCTCAAAAAGTGGAAAGCGGAGGCCTGACGCACACCGCCGAAAAAGAAAAATTATATGGAGAATTCTACCGGCTGAGAGAGGAAGTCTATTTAATACACAGCTTTCAATTTTTGTAAGGAACCGACGTTAACTGCCAATTATATAATAGCTCGAACAAGTAAATTCACGAAATCAACAAATATAAGGCAGAGAGCCGGAATCAAAGGGAGTACGGTCGCGGCCGGTGGAATAGATAACGAAAGCGATATGCCTTTAGTGGAGCGCATCGGATAACCATCGAAGCGAAAGATGTTTTTCTGCTACACCTCAATGTCCCAGCGGTTTTGGTAATACCGCAAAATCACAGAGATATCCGCACCCGTGCAGAGACAGGCCGCTGTCTTGGGCCATTTCAGTTGTCTTGCTGGCCCCCCTTTATTCGTTACACTGGTCAATGATGTGCTTTCGTAGCACAAAAAATAGATAGCAGCATTTCCGTAGCATGTCAAAATTATTTATAAAGGGAGAATTAACCATGTCAAGATCCTATTTAGATTATAGAGATATTATTAATCATCAAAATAATTGCGGCTGTTGGAGCCCTAGCTCTACTTGTCAACCAAGCACATGTTGTCCATGCATCGTCCGTGGACCAACAGGTCCCACTGGCCCGACAGGCCCAACCGGGCCCACCGGTCCGACTGGTCCCACTGGTCTGACTGGTTCGACTGGCCCCACTGGCCCGACAGGCCCAACCGGGCCTACGGGAACGTTTGATGATACAGAAGTGTTATTCATGATAAATGGCGTGGAGGGCAACGCGCCTATTACGCTTGGAGACGCAATTACCTTCCAATCAACAGACGGCTCTGTTAACATCGCCGTATCGCAAGGATCAGCGATTGTGGATTTGAGTGCGGAAGGCATTATCGGTCCAACAGGTCCGCAGGGCTTACAGGGTTTAACCGGCCCGCAGGGCTTACAGGGTTTAACCGGCCCGCAGGGCTTACAGGGTTTAACCGGCCCGCAGGGCTTACAGGGTGAAATCGGACCTGCCGGCCCTGCAGGTTCACAGGGAACCCAGGGCAATACTGGCCCCATTGGCCCCGCCGGCGCGACCGGCGCGGACGGCCGCTCAGCTTACCAGGTGGCGGTCGATGAAGGGTTCGAAGGCACCGAAGAGGAATGGCTTGCCAGTTTAGTGGGCCCCACCGGTCCTGCTGGACCCACGGGGGTCACGGGACCTGCAAACGGACTGAATGCGTTTGGAGGCATATATAACAACGCAGAGATAAGCAATAACCTTGCGGCCGACGAGCCGTTTGTCGTAGTGATGCCTCTTGTTTTGGATTCAAGGAATATTACCACAGCCGGGAATAGCATTACGCTTGTAGAGGCCGGCACGTATCAGATTGCTTACAACATGTTTCCAAACTTTAATACGGCGGCAACCGTGACCTTGGAAGTGCGGTCAAACGGAACAGCGATTGCCCTGACGTCAGACACGATAACTTCTGCCGCAGCAAATTATGCGGCAAGCTATTCCGGAAATACCATTGCGGTATTGCCGGCAGGTGCGGTCATTGACATGGCTGTCACTTCATCTGTGGATCAAGCAATGGCTTTTGGTGAGGGTTCTGTAGAGATCTTGACTGTTTTAAAGCTGAATTAAATTCAGCGATGGACTACTCTTAAAGACGGGGCAGGTGTCAGGGTTTGGCACCATTGACATGACGGTGCCGGGCACTACCCTATCATTGCTGAACAAGTCTGAAAATAGTATTTCATGCTCAAGAACTTCGATGACGAAAGCGTCTCTTTTGATCATGCCTATCGAAAATGTCGGCCTGACCGATGCGGATGGCCGTTCGGCTTACCAGGTTGCGGTCGATGGAGGATTCGAAGGCACAGAAGAGGAATGGCTCGCAAGTCTGGTGGGGCCAATCGGCCCGCAAGGCCCCACCGGACAGCGTTGTGTGCTTCTCTTAGTTCGCTATTTTCTTCATAAACTTTTCAGACAGAAGTATACTCCAAATAATCGCCAGAAAAATTGCGATAACCAATGAAAAATAGCCATTTCTCTGCATCGCTTTTGCCATCCAGAACGATGGCAAAAGCGATGCAACATATTGTGCTTTTCCTGTCACAAAGTATGGTACTATCGCACCGATACTAAAGAGAGAAGCTATTTTCCCAACCGCCATGCCCTCAACCTTATTTGCAGACAAGGCAACAATAAGCAAGGCCGCTACAACACCCTGAATGGTTCCGGCCAGCGCAATGCCCGTAAGCATCAACATATCCGTATTGGAAAGATGGAAGATCAATGCCACGAAAATGCTAACAGGAAATGAAATAAGCCCTGTAATTCCTAACCTTGAAAGCAGATAGCCTGCTTTTCCTAAAGGCGTTACGGCCAAATAGGCAATCATATGGTCGTCCGCCTCTTCCAGTATTACCATTGCTACAATGTAATTGAACATGGAAGGTGTTATTATAACGAGAAAAAAGTCGAACAGCTCATAGTAAGGGGCCAGTATTTCATTTATGCTCAAACAGCCTGTTAGCAGATTTTCCACGATAGGAATGGCAAACCGAAAAACTACCCCGACAATGAACGGAACAAAGGCAATGCTAATAAGCATAACATCCCTTTTCATCTGCCGGAGCATTTGCATAAAACTGATATGGATTGCTTTCATAACTTAACACCCCCAAGGCTTCTCCACATCTTCGCCGTTTCCCGGTGAGTAACCATGAACAAAAGTACAATTACGATTAAGAGCATGGCAATATCATATAATGGGGTTTGGCCGCTGCTTGATATTAAAGCGATACTTCCGTTCAGAGGATACCACCGCATAATAGCGGTTGGGGCGAACAAATAAATAATAGGTGGTATCATGCATACAATTTCCAATGGAACGGTAGCAATCAAATATTGGTTCAAGCTGTTTGCTTTTGTCGCTACCAATAAACCCAACAAAGTGAAAATGATTGAAGTAAGCGCTGTTGTGATTAAGACGATCGGGATAGTTTCAAGCCCCGCCGCAAGTGCAAGCATCAAAGACACTAAGACGGAAATATACGCCAGAGATACTATTTTTGCCACGATATACTCACAGACTTTTACCGGGGAAACCGCCAAAGCGTTCAGTACCCTTTGACTTTTTTCCAACAGCACGATTGCTCCCATGAAGAAAAGGCCCATCGCCGCCGGGTCGGAATAAATCATAATGCTTGCAGCCTTTTCGCGCCACGCTTCCGGGAAGATAAAAAGCAGGAAAACATACAGGGCGCAAAATACGGCATAAATAAAGTAAAATCCATATTTGAATTGAAAACGTATATCTCCAAGTATCAGTTTTATCATCCTCATTGCAGCGTCCTCCCCGTAACCTCAATGAAAATATCATTCAAAGTCGGTTCGCTGCTGTGAATAGACGTTATACGGTTTTCCTTAATTAATTCTGTCAATACGTTGTCCTCCGACATATGGGAAAGCAAACATTCGCCTGTATGCTCCCTCACATCAGAATAAGTGTATATAACCTTTGCCGCGCCTTTTCGCATAATAAGGTCGTGCGGACTGTCCAACGCCTTGACACCGCCATTCACAATAAAGGCCACCCTGTCGCACAATTCTGTAGCATCTGTCATATTGTGCGTAGTTAAAAATATCGTTTTACCCTTTTTCTGTTCCTCTAAAATCATATCTTTCATCAATCGGCTGTTGGTCGGGTCAAGGCCGCTTGTCGGCTCATCGAGGAATAATATAGCTGGGTCGTGAAGCAAAGCCTTTAGAAAATTCAATCTTGACTTCATGCCCTTTGAATAGTCGGACACTTTTTTATCGGCGTCATTCTGCAATCCAATCTCTGCAAGCATTTCGTCAATCGCCCTTGTTTTCTTAGCGTATAGTGAACCAAAAAACGCAAGGTTTTGCCGGGCGGTCAACTTTTCGTACAGCGTGGAATATTCAAAATCCACGCCGATATGTTCATAGAAGCGATTATTATGCTCCCGGCACTCAACACCACCTAACTTAACACTGCCCCTATATGTTGTGATTAAGCCGGTAAGAATTTTTTGCAGGGTCGTTTTGCCCGCGCCGGACGGCCCCAAAAATCCGAATATTTCCCCCTCGTCAACATGAAAGTTCATATTTTCAATAAACGGTTTTTTTGAATAACTAAAAGATAAGTTTTTTACTGTAAGCATATGTTTCATCTCCTTGGTAATTTGACTGATATATTTCTTATAGTCAAATAACGTCTAAAATTTTTACATCAGCATTTGCATGACTAAGCCCTTAATAGTAAGTTTCAAGGCCTCGTCAAAATATTCTTCTCCCATTTCACGCTTATAAACCATAGTGATAAAGAGATTCCGAAAAGCAGTTGCAAAATGGTCCGTATCTATGCCCGGCGAAAGAGAAAGAAGCTCGACAATGCTCCCTATCATAGAGGTGTCGTGTGTAAAATGATTTTGCATGACCTCCTGCGGCAACTTACGATAAAGCAGTTCTATTTCGCCGGTGGTAATAAGGCGCAGCATTCCAGAATCATCTGTCGCCTTAAAAAAGCTATATATTATTTCAGTCAGATTATCCGTTGTTACATGCCCGCTCAAGGACTTGATTTCATCAAGCATTTGCTTCTCAATCATTTCATGCTGCTCCATGATTACCTCGAACAGCAAAAGCTCCTTTGAGTCATAGAACAGGTAAAATGTGCCTTTGGGAATTTTAACGCGCGCTACCAGTTCATCTACCGTAGTACGCCTTATTCCAAAGGCTGAAAGCAAATATGCGGCTTCTTCCCTGAGCCGTTTTTTGATATACGCCCGTTCATCATCTGAATATGTCTTTGGCAAGGTAAGTTCTCCTTATTGACTAAACCATTTCTTACAGTCATTATATCGCCGATCTATAGCCTTGTCAACTAAAATTGAAGAATAAGCAGCACAGCGAATGGAAGGCCTTAATTACATTGGAGTATGGAGCAGCCGGCGGAATGAGGAATTCGCCGGCTTTTTCCGTTCCAGAGGCTGTATTTGCTCGTTCTCTCCAATTTGTATTTGCTTGGCGGAAGAAATAACGGCGAAGAAAGGGTTGCTTTTTGGGTTGAGTTATGGTATGCTAACTCGCGTGGTGTGGAAATGTAAATCAAATTGTGTTTATGTGCGTGTTTTTTTTATGCAGGTACCGGCCTTGTCTTTTCGCTTAGTACGCCTCACAAAGGAACAGCAGTTGCATTCGTGAGGCAGCGCTTATATGGCATGCCTGCTGCGGGTGTGGGTTAGCCATTGCGAACTAATTTAGCTTGAATGGGAGGGAAAATGATTAAAACAGGAAGATGGATTACATTTGGGATGGCGGTCTCTCTGGTCGTAGTGTCTATTGCTTCGATTTTTGTGGGTGTCATCAATTTGGATCTCAGTAGTGTGCTGCGCGGCGATTTTGATCAGATTGAGATTATTCTCATCTCCCGCCTCCCCAGGCTGCTGGCCATTTTGTGTACCGGTGTGGGGATGAGTGTGGCGGGGCTTATTATGCAGCAGATGTGCAGGAACAAATTTGTGTCCCCCACCACCGGCGCGACCATTTCTTCCGCTCAACTGGGGATTTTGTTGGCCTTGGTGTTTATGCCTGCTTCCACTTTGTGGAGCAGGGCAATATGTTCCGCAGTCTGTGCGATTTTTGGGACGTGGATATTTGTCTGGTTGATTCAGCGCATCCAGTTTCAAAATGTGGTCATAGTTCCGCTGGTCGGAATGATGTTCGGAAATGTGGTCGGTGGCGTCACAAATTACATCGCCTACAAGTATGAGATGACCCAGGCGCTGTCCAGTTGGTTGGTTGGCAGCTTTTCCACCGTTCTGCGCGGACGGTATGAAATTGTATACCTGGTGGCGCCGCTGGTGACGCTGGCCTTTCTCTTTGCCAATCATTTCAACATTGTGGGGATGGGAAAGAATTTTTCTCAAAACTTGGGAGTCAATTATAACGTGGTGCTGTTCATGGGGCTGACCATTGCAGCGATGATTACCGCCAGCATTGTGGTGGTGGTGGGCAGTATTTCATACATAGGCCTAATTGTGCCCAATGTGGTGGCGATGTTCAAAGGGGATAAAATCCGGGGTACCTTGGTGGATACGGCCCTGTTCGGCGCCTTATTTGTGTTGATATGCGATCTGATTGGCCGTGTTGTAATCGCCCCTTATGAATTGCCGATTGAACTCATTGTTGGAATTCTTGGCAGCTTGCTTTTTATCGCATTGCTGATTTACCGCCTGAACCATGGAGGCAGGGGAATCCCCGGGGCGTGTTGACAGGAAAGCAGCACATCAACAATAAGGGCAAAGAAAACAAATGTCAGTTTTCGATCTCTATTGTATCATTTCATGCCAACAGACTCTGGGAAAGCGGTCAGAAAAGAAGCGGCTGGAGGTAATGTGCAGTGACAACAAACATACTGGCAAAAGAGAACGTGATTGTGAGAGAAAAAGCGGACGCAAGGGAGAAGGCCGCGGCAATCGGGAGCAGCATTGCCAAGCCGGCCCCTGCCAAACGCGGAAGCAACAGGTACAAGTTTGTCATTCTGTTGATTCTGGTTGCGCTTGCAATGGTGCTGTATATGACCGTCAATGTGCGCTTTGATCACCCGAGGCTGCTCCGGTATGCCATGCATCTGCGCGCTACAAAAATAGTTGTGATGCTCCTTGTCGCATTTTGTATTGGCGGGGCGTCTATGGTGTTCCAATCCGTGATCCAAAACACCATTGTCACGCCTTGTCTGTTGGGGATGAATTCACTATATAGCCTCATCCACACCGCTGTGTTCTTTTTCTTTGGAGCCGGCAGCCTGGTGGCCCGCAACTCCAATGTGGCCTTTGCGGTGGATTTGGTGCTTATGGGGATTGTGGCGACCTTTATCTACAGCTATCTGTTTAAAAAGACGAACTATAATGTGCTCTATGTCATTCTGATCGGCACGGTGCTGACCTCATTTTTTTCCAGTATTCAAACAACGTTGGTACGCGCCATGGACCCAAATGAGTATGACACGCTGCTGACATCGCTGGTGGCAAGCTTCAGCAACATAAACGCAAAAATTATCGTGTTTGCGATGCTGATGATGGCAGCTGTGATTCTGGCGCTGCGTAAGGACTTGGCCATGCTGGATGTCATCACGTTGGGAAGGCGGCAGGCCATCAACCTGGGCGTGGATTATGACCGAACCATCAGACGCCTGCTGCTTGGCGTGGTACTCTTCATTGCGATTGCCACAGCGTTGGTCGGGCCCATCTCCTTCCTTGGATTGATCATTGCAAATCTCGCCCGCCAACTTCTGAAAACCTACCGGCACAGCGAATTGATCTTCGCGTCCTCCCTGTTCGCAATGGTGCTTTTGATTGGAGGACAGCTGATTGTAGAGCAGGTATTTGTCTATGCCATTCCCATCAGCGTATTTATTACCGTGGGAGGGGGGCTATACTTCCTCTATCTTTTACTGACACAGAAAGGGAGCGCTTAACGATGTTTGTCCGAAACCTGACCAAATCTTATGGTGGAAACATAGTGGTGGATGGCGTCAATTTTGAAATTCCAAAGGGAAAAGTGCTCTCTTTGATCGGGCCAAACGGCGCTGGGAAATCCACAGTGATGGGGATGATTTCCCGGCTGATTGCCAGTGATTCCGGCCTTGTGGATTTTGAGGGAACCGCCCTTTCTAAGTGGAAAAGCCGAGAGCTCTCCAAGCGGCTTGCCATTTTGACCCAGACCAACCATATCCAGATGAAACTGACAGTGAGAGAGCTTGTCAATTTCGGCCGTTTCCCATACTCCGGCAACCGTCTTACTGTGGAAGACCAGAAAATCATTGACAAGGCAATCGACTATATGGAGCTCCGTGAGGTTCAGGATCAATTCATTGATGAATTGTCCGGCGGACAGTGTCAGCGGGCTTATATTGCAATGGTAATTGCCCAGGATACCGAATATATCCTGCTGGATGAGCCGACCAATAACTTGGATATCTACCACGCAACCAATATGATGAAACTTGTCCGCCGCCTGTGCGATGAACTGGGTAAGACGGTAATTTTAGTGCTACATGAGATCAACTATGCAGCCTTTTATTCTGATTATATTTGTGCCTTTGTTGACGGAAAGGTAGCCAAATTCGGAACGGTAAAGGAGGTAATGACAAAGGAGAATCTGTCGCAAATATACCACGTGGATTTTGAAATCCAGGAAATTGAAGGGAAACCCCTCTCAATCTACTATTAAAATTGAAGGAGAATAAATATGAAAAGACCACTGACTTTACTGCTTGCTTGCATGATGGTTGCCTCCCTGGCCGCCTGTGGCGAAAATAACACGACAGACCGCGGCAGCTCCGCTTCCGCCGGTACGCCTGGTGTATCCGGCAGCGCAGGCTCAGGAGGGAGCGAAACGCCCGGGATGATCACGGTAAAGACCCTGAACGATGCAAGGGAAGAGGTTGAGATCGAGGTGCCTTATGATCCTCAGCGCATCGCGGTTATGGACTTGGCGGTGCTGGATATCTTGGATAATCTGGGCGTGGGTGACCGCGTGGTTGGCGTGTCCAAGGGCTCTTCCATTGATTACCTGCAGGACTATGTTACCAATGATGCGATTGCCAATCTGGGCACCATCAAGGAAGCCGACTTGGAAGCGGTGATGGCATGCGATCCGGACGTTATTTTTATCGGCAGCCGACTTGCGGCACAATATAACGCGCTGTCCGAGATTGCGCCTGTCGTCTTCCTTTCAATTGACGCAGAGGTTGGCGTGGTCAAGAGCACCAGCGACAACGCCATGAACATTGCAACCCTGTTTGGCCTGGAGCATCAGGTCTCCGGTTTGATGGCGAATTATGAAGCCCGGATTGCCGCCCTGCAGGCCTTCGCAGAGGGGAAGACCGCAATTGTGGGTATCGTAAATGCCGGCGGCTTTAGTGTGCTGGGCAACGATGGCCGCTGCTCCATCATTGGCGTGGAGATTGGCTTTGAAAACATCGGCGTGGACGCCAGCATTGACACGGCCACTCACGGAAACGAGGCCTCCTTTGAGTTCGTGGTGGAGAGGAACCCGGATTACATCTTTGCCATGGATCGTGACGCCGCCATCGGGACAGAGGGCGCACAGCTCGCGGCGGAGGTGATGGACAATGAGCTGATCAACATGACAGCCGCGGCGCAAAACGGCCATGTGATTGTTCTGGAGCAATCCAACGTGTGGTACACCGCAGAGGGCGGTATCACCGCGCTGGGTATCATGCTCTCTGATCTGGAGCGCGCACTGCTCGGCTAAATGGAACCTATGGAGAGGGCCGGAAAAAAAGAGTTTTTGGCAGCCAATTGCCTCGCAAAGGTTCCGCCGAATGGCAGAAATAAAAAAATAAAATAATGACATAATGTTGTAAGATAAGCCAACCCATGTTACCCAAAATAAGGAAATCAAAAATTTGAATAGGCACGCCGGCGCGGGGCAAGATATGAGCGGATGTTCCATCCAAACTTTTTCACAGGAGGCACCCTTGCAAATTTGAGGATGCCTCCAAACACAAAAGTAGAAGGAGATACAAGATTATGGCTAGTAGTTCTAGTAACAAGGCTCTGGTGCCCGAGGCCCGCGAGGCTCTGAATCGTTTCAAGATGGAAGCGGCCACCGAGGTGGGCGTGAATCTGAAGCAGGGCTACAATGGCGACCTGACTTCTAAGCAGGCTGGTTCTGTCGGCGGCCAGATGGTCAAAAAGATGATCCAGTCTTACGAGCAGGGCATGAAGTAACTTTTCTCCAAAGGAAAGGTGAATGCGTTCCTGATGTAAATTAGGGCGGGCCGGATTGGAGAGGTCATAAGGGGTACGAAGGACGTTCAGCGGTGTAAACCACTGCAGGTCCTGCGCAAAGCTCCTGATAGGCCGATCCAATCCGGCTTTTTTTCCAATGATTTAGTCTTGACTGAAACGGGAAAAAAATTCGCAGGAACCGTGATTAATTTTTGATTCATTTGGCATGCCGTTGACGACATGATTTGGGCGCTGTCCGTTTAGGAGGAGCCGCAAAGAATTCCACATTCCGGTGTGTGAGCGGCGGAAGCTGCTGCCGGTAATGCCCGCCAGGTGGGGGGAGTAAATGACCCGGTCACGTACTTCCTCCGGCAAATCCACCAGAGGGTGGTCTGCCGGAGTTGGCTCGGGATCAAGTACATCAAACGCCGCTCCAGCCAGCCGGCCCTCAACCAGAGCGCGGCGGACCGCGTTGTTGTCAATTAAATCTCCCCGCCCCGTGTTAACCAGATAGGCGGTGGGCTTCATGCGGCTTAAAAACTGGTCGTTTACCATCCCGCGGGTTTGGTCATTCACAGCGCACAACAGCACCACAATGTCGCAGGTGGCGGCAAGCTCCTCCAGCGGAAGGTAGGATGTGTGAAACGCCTGCTCCACATCAGGAGGGCGGCGGTGGGGCGCGTAGTAGTACAGAGGACAGCCAAAGGGGTGCAGGCGCCGCATTGTAGCCTGTACCGTGTCGCCAAAGCCCACAAAGCCAACCGTGTGGTCTCCCAGTTCGGGAATGGCGGCAAACATGACCTCTTCTTTCAATTGAATCTGACGCCCCTCCACCACAGCCCTGTGGCCAGTGATCCCCAACCGCGTCAGCATCAGTATCAGCATGATGGTCTGCTCGGCCACCGCGGCGGCATTGCAGCCTTTGCTGTGGCATACATAAATTCCGCGGCGGCGGGCCGCTTCGCAGTCGATGGCGTTATAGGCGACTCCCTCCGAATGGATGAGCCTCAGGTTGGGCATTTCCCGCATGAGAGACTCCGTCACCGGGGTAATTGCGTCTACAAAATAGGCAAACGCATCGCGCCCCTTTGCCAGCAATTCTTCCTCTGAAGTTCCCCGCGGGCAGTAGACAAGCTCTACACCCAATTCCGGTAAATCCTCCGGAAGATTGCGCTCATAACGAGGGCGGGGGCCGCCTAAAATGACTTTCACAGAAATCAGACCTTTCCTTTGTGATAAATGGTCTGTCCATGACAGGACAAACTCTTTTCCATAAAATTGTAGCACACCATGAGAGAAAATGACAGGGAGCAAAACAAGATTGCCCAAAAGAGGAGAGGATACCATAACGATCTGAAAGAATGATCTATATTGCGATAAATTAGCACTCTTACTCGTTGAGTGCTAGAGTTTACAGTTTAGACATAAAATGGTCATGGTTTTGTTATAAATGGAGACTATACTTAGATCAAATCAAAGAGGCGAAGGCCCTCCGAAAAACGGAGTGCCTCCACAGACTGAAAGGAGTTTGACTTATGTTACGTATCCTTCCCTATCACCGTTATGGCAATATGACGGACTTGTTTGATGAGTTTGAGCGCAGCGTTTTCTCCAACATCCCTTCGGGGAAGATACCCGCGTTTCGCGCCGATATCCGGGATGAGGGGGATCATTACCTCCTCCAGGCAGATATCCCCGGCTTTCACAAGGAGGATATCGATTTGGATGTGAAGGAAGGGGTGCTGACCATTACAGCCGCCCAGGAAGAGGTGCGGGAAACCCCGGATGAGGAAAAGGAGAAAGACCCCCGCTACCTGTGCAGAGAGCGGCGCTACGGATCTTTCCGCCGGTCTTTTGACATCTCCGGTATTCAGGAGGAGGGCATTACCGCAAGCTATGACAATGGCGTCCTCTCCCTGAAGCTGCCTAAGATGCCTGAGTTGGCGCCTCAGACCAGAAAGATCGCCATTGAATAATGGAATCGCCTCATGAGGACGGGACCGGCGCAGTGCCGGTTCCGTCCTTTTATCAAAAATACCCTTGCAATTGGACAAGGGTGGTACTATACTATAATTAGCACTCTGGCATGACGTTTGCTAAAAATGGAATGATAACGGCCCAAGAAGGAGGGGGTTACTATGAATATGAATCAGTTTACGCAGAAGTCTCTAGCGGCCATTCAAGGGGCCCAGGACATCGCGGTGGAATATGGAAACCAGCAGGTAGAGCAAATTCATCTGCTTCTGGCGCTGCTCGGCGATGAGGGGGGACTGGTTCCACAATTGCTCACAGCCATGGATATTACGGTGCCCAGCCTCCAGGCGGCGGCAAAGCATGAGGTGGAAAAGCTGCCGAAGGTGTCGGGAGCCGGCCGGAAGACGGATAAGCTCTATGTCTCCCAGGGGTTTGACAGGGCCATACGGGGGGCGGAGGGCGCCGCCCAGGGAATGAAGGATGAGTTTATCTCGGTGGAGCACCTTCTTCTGGGCCTTCTGGAACATGCCCAGGGGGGCGTGAAAGATCTGTTTTCCACCTACCGCGTCCAGAGGGAGCGCTTGATGCAGGCGCTTTCCGCGGTGCGGGGGAATCAGCGCGTCACTAGCGACAGCCCGGAGGAGACTTACGATGCGCTGAAGAAATACGGTGCCGACCTGGTGGAACAAGCCAGGCAGAATAAACTGGACCCTGTGATCGGCCGGGATGATGAAATCAGAAATGTGATCCGCATTTTAAGCCGCAAGACGAAAAACAACCCTGTTCTCATTGGGGAGCCCGGTGTGGGTAAGACAGCCATCGCGGAGGGGCTGGCCCAGCGCATTGTGAAGGGAGATGTCCCGGCTTCCTTGGAGGAGAAAACGATTTTTGCGCTGGACATGGGATCCCTGATTGCGGGGGCGAAGTACCGTGGCGAGTTTGAGGAGCGGCTGAAGGCCGTGTTAAACGAAGTGCGCAAGTCCGAGGGGCGGATTATCCTCTTCATCGATGAGCTGCACACCATTGTGGGCGCGGGAAAAACGGAAGGGGCCATGGACGCGGGGAATCTCCTCAAGCCCATGCTGGCCCGGGGAGAACTCCACTGTATCGGCGCCACCACGTTGGATGAGTACCGGCAGTATATTGAAAAGGACGCGGCGCTGGAGCGGCGCTTTCAGCCGGTGCAGGTTTTGCAGCCCTCTGTGGAGGACGCCATCGCCATCCTCCGCGGTCTGAAGGAGCGGTATGAGGTATTCCACGGGGTGAAGATCACGGACGGGGCCATCATCGCCGCCGCCACCCTGAGCGACCGGTATATTACAGACCGTTTCCTGCCGGACAAGGCCATTGACCTGGTGGACGAGGCCTGCGCCATGATCCGCACGGAGATTGACTCCATGCCCACGGAGCTGGATATCATCAGCCGGAAGATCATTCAGCATGAGATTGAGGAGGCGGCGCTGAAAAAGGAGGACGATGCCCTCTCAAAGGAGCACCTTGCCGAAATCCGGAGGGAGCTGGGTGATATGCGGGAGGAGTTTAACGCAAAGAAGGCCCAGTGGGAAAATGAAAAAAATGCCATTGAAAAGGTGCAGCAGCTGCGCCAGGAGTTGGAACAGGCCAACGCCCTGTTGGAGCAGGTCCAGCGGGAGTATGACCTGAACCGCGCGGCGGAGCTGCAGTACGGAAAGATTCCGGAGCTGAAAAAGGCGCTGGAGGCGGAGGAGCAGCTGGCCGGAGCGCGGAATGTGGAGTCCCTCCTGCGGGATAAGGTGACAGAGCAGGAGATCGCCCGCATTATCGAGCGCTGGACCGGCATCCCGGTGTCCCGCTTGGTAGAGGGGGAGCGGGAGAAGCTGCTTCGCCTGGAGGAAATTCTGCACCACCGGGTTATTGGCCAGGATGAGGCGGTGCGCCTGGTGAGTGAAGCGATCTTGCGCTCCCGCGCGGGGATTGCCGACCCGGATAAACCCATCGGCTCGTTCCTGTTTTTAGGGCCCACCGGCGTGGGGAAAACGGAGCTGGCCAAAACCCTGGCCGAAACGCTCTTTGACAGCGAGAAAAACCTGGTGCGCATTGATATGTCCGAGTATATGGAGAAGTTCTCCGTCTCCCGCCTGATTGGGGCGCCTCCGGGGTATGTGGGGTATGAGGAGGGCGGACAGCTGACCGAGGCGGTGCGCCGCCGGCCCTACAGCGTGATTTTATTTGACGAGGTGGAGAAGGCCCACCCGGATGTATTCAATATCCTGCTCCAGGTGCTGGATGACGGGCGGATTACAGACAGCCAGGGCCGGACCGTGGACTTTAAGAATACCATTATCATCCTCACGTCCAACCTGGGCTCCCAGTTTTTGCTGGAGGGGATTGATGAAACCGGAGAAATTTCTTCCCAGGCCAGACAGCAGGTGGAGGCGCTGCTGAAGGTCTCCTTCCGTCCTGAGTTTTTAAACCGCTTGGACGAGATTGTCTTCTATAAACCCCTGACCAAGGAGGACGTCACCGCGATTATAGACCTTCTGCTGGCTGGGCTCAACCGCCGCCTGGAGGAGAAGCAGCTGTCTGTTGAGCTGACAGAGGGGGCAAAGCGCTTTATCATTGACCGGGCCTATGATCCCGTGTACGGCGCCAGGCCGCTGCGCCGCTACCTGCAGCACACGGTGGAGACCATGCTCAGCCGGAAGATTATCGCCGATGAGGTGCTGCCGGGACAGAAGCTGATCATTGACCGGGTGGGAGATGCGCTGTCGATGGGATGAAATCCGGCCAAACCCGTTGCAATGGAGCAAAGATGAGTGTATGATGAAAAGTACAATCCTTCTATCATGAGTGCGGTCAACAGGAAAGGAAGAGGAGATATGGAACTACAGGAGGCAATTGAAACCCGCCGCAGCGTCCGAAAGTATCAAGATAAGCCGGTATCCAGGGAACAGATTGAGCAAGTTGTGGCGTTGGCCGCCCATGCGCCCTCCTGGAAAAACAGCCAGATCAGCCGCTATCTGGTCCTGGAGGGAGAGGAGAAGGCCGAGGTGTGCCGCCGCTTTGTGGAACCGGCGCATCAAAATAATGCGAAGGTCGTTGCCCTGGTCCCCGCGTTGGTGGTGCAGACCTTTGTCACTGGCCGCAGCGGTTATGACCAGAACGGCGAGACGGCAAGCGACCGGGGAGAGGGCTGGCAGTATTATGACTGCGGCATCGCGGCTCAGACCTTTTGCCTGGCGGCCCATGACATGGGGCTGGGTACCGTGATTATGGGGATCTTCGACCGCAAGGGGCTGCAGGATTACCTGAACCTCCCCCAAGGACAGGAGGTCATGGCCCTCATTGCCCTGGGGTATCCTCAGGGAACGGCTGGCGGTCCAAAACGCAAGGGCGTGGAGGAGCTGTTGTCCTTCCGCTGAACAGAAAATTGCGGATATGTTCCGAATGGAACTGCTCCTGGCAGAAGAAAAAACAGACATGGAATGTTTTTCTTGGTTACAATGGAAGCGTGCGCATCCCCCCGCTTTTGCGGGGGGATGCGCACGCCTTTTCCTTGTCGCTAACGTGGGGCCAGGATGGATGCGCCCGGACCCGGTGCCCATTGAATCTGTTTGCGTTACAGATGCCAGATATCCCGGTTATAGTCCCGGATGGCGCGGTCGGAGGAGAAATACCCGGATTTTGCGATATTGGTGAGCATCTTCCGGCTCCAGGCGAGGCGGTCCTCGTAATCGGAAAGGGCCTGTTCCTTTGTCTTAATATAGTCCTCCAGGTCCAGCAGGGCCATAAACCAATCCTTGCCGCACAGGTCTGCGTGCAGCCGCTTGAGGCTCGTTTGATCGCCTATGGCAAGCATCGGCTCAGAGAGGATCCAATCCAGCAAGGGCTTGATTTCCGGGTTCTGGGCGTATTTCTGGGGTCGGTATCCCCGGGTCTCATAGAGCGCGATGACTTGATCGCTTCTTGCGCCGAATAAATAGATGTTCTCCTGGCCCACCAGTTGGGCGATCTCCACATTGGCGCCGTCCATGGTTCCAAGGGTCACAGCGCCGTTTGCCATGAACTTCATGTTTCCGGTACCGCTGGCCTCCTTGGAGGCCAGGGAGATCTGCTCGCTGAGGTCGGCGGCGGGGATGAGATGCTGGGCCAGTGTGACATTGTAATTTTCCACCATTACCACCCGGAGCCAGGGGGAGACGTCCGGGTCCCGCTCAATCAGTTGACCCAGGCAGACAATGAGATGGATGATATCCTTTGCAATGGTATAGGCGGGGGCGGCCTTTCCCCCGAAGATCAGTGTCACAGGGCGAGATGGCAATATCCCCCGCTTTATCTCAAAATATTTCCAGATGGCGTAAAGGGCGTTCATCTGCTGGCGCTTATATTCATGCAGCCGTTTGACTTGGATGTCGAAAATGCCCTCCGGGTTCAAAGTAATCCCTTGGGTCGCTTTGAGGTAACGGGCTAAGTCTGCCTTTGTTTCCTGTTTGACAGTGAGCAGGTCTTGCAGTAGGGCTTCCTCATCGCGGAATTCCAGCAGCCGCTCCAGTTCCTCTGGGCTGCGCTTCCAACCCTCGCCAATATAGCGGGAGATCAGGCCGGAGAGAGGGCGGTTGCAGGTCATCAGCCAGCGGCGGAAGGTAATGCCGTTGGTCTTATTATTGAACTTTCCGGGATAGAGGGCATAGAAGGGCTGCAGCTCCGTCTCTTTCAAAATCTGGGTGTGTAGCGCGGCCACGCCGTTAACAGAGCGGGAGTAGTGGATGTCCATGTGAGCCATGTGTACCCGGTTGCCCTCATCGATGATTGCAACGCGGGGGGAATCATACCGTGCTTTCACCCGGCGGTCCAGTTCTTGAATGACGGGCAGCAGTTGGGGAGCCACCTGCTCAATAAAGGCAGAGGGCCATGTTTCCAGGGCCTCGGCCAAAATCGTGTGGTTTGTATAGGCGCAGACCTCGCTGACCACCGAGATAGCGCGGTCCAGATCCAGACCCCGCTCCGTGAGCAGGCGTATGAGCTCGGGGATGACCATGGAGGGGTGGGTATCATTGATCTGCACCGCCACATGCCGGTTTAGCTCCTCCAAGGGCCACCCAAATTCGGCGGCCTCCTTTAAGATAAGCTGGGCGGCGGCGGAGACCATAAAATACTGCTGGTACACCCGCAGAAGCCGGCCCGCCTCATTGCTGTCGTCCGGGTAAAGAAATGCGGTGAGATACTGGGCAATATCCCTCTGGTCAAAGGAGATGCCTTGCGCCGGGGCGGGGGCGGGGGTTGGGATGTCGAAGAGATGTAGCTTGTTGACTCTTCCGTTTTGATAGCCGGGGATATCCAGCGTATATTCCACCGCCTCCAGGGAGAACGCGCCGAAGGGGACGGAGAAACGGACGCCGGTCTCGGTGAGCCAGCTTTGCACATCCAGCCAGGGGTCTGGAATTTCCGCCTGCGTTCTGTCCTGAAAAATCTGCCGGAACAGGCCGTAATGGTAATTGAGGCCCACCCCATCGCCGGGAAGATTCAGGGACGCGATGGAATCCAAAAAACACGCGGCCAGACGGCCGAGGCCGCCGTTTCCCAGCGAGGGCTCCGGCTCATACTCCTCCACCAGGGAGAGGTCTTTGCCCGCCCCCGCGAGAATGGTCTGCACTTCATCATAAATACCCAGGTTCAGGAGATTGCAGCTTAACAGCTTTCCCACCAAAAATTCAGCGGAGATATAATACAGCTTGCGGTCTGGTACCTCCTGAGAGGGGGCGGCCTGCCGCGTTTTGGTCAGATTAAGCAGCGCGTCATACAGTTCTCGCTCGCTGCATTCGCAAAGCTCTTTCCCGCACAGGCGTGTCAGCTGCCGGGCCAGTGTCTCAGTTATTTCCATAGAGAGGGATCCTTCCTTTTCTTAATGTTTCGTGAAAAAAGGGAGCAGCTGTAAAGACAGACTGTCCCCTTGCAGTTCAAGGATTAAAAACCGTGGGGGATGCGGCTATAGAGCTGCGCCTTGCGTTGCAGTTTGCGGGCGAGCTCCGGGCCATAGCAGTTTGGCGGCATCCGCCACTTCCAGTTTATTCCAATTGTGGAGGGGATGTTCATGCGCGCCTCGCTGCCAAGCTCCAGCAGATCCTGCATTTGGATTACGGCCAGATCGGCCACACTCCCCCAGGCGGCGCACATCATACTCCAGTGCAAACCCTCCTCCGGGGTGGGGCGCAGGTACTCGGCGGCAAAGGCCACATCCTCCGGCGGCGCGGTCTCTGCCCACCCTGAGATGGTATCATTGTCATGGGTGCCGGTATAGACGACACAGTTGCGTTCATGAAAATGGGGAAGATAGCCGCTGTTGGCATCGCGGCTGTCAAAGGCAAACTCCAGAACTTTCATGCCTGGATATCCGGTATTCTGCTGGAGTTCTCGTACCGAAGGTGTGAGAAATCCAAGATCCTCGGCAATGATGGCGCAGCGGCCGATTGTGCGCTCCAGAGTCTGAAAGAATTCCAGGCCGGGACCGGGGCGCCAGCGCCCTTTTTTGGCGTTTGCGGCGCCGTATGGGATGGCGTAGTACATGTCAAAGCCGCGGAAATGGTCGATACGAAGTATGTCATAAATCGTAAATTGGAATTGAATCCGGCGAATCCACCACCGGTAGCCATCCTGGCGCATGTACTCCCAGTGAAAGAGGGGATTTCCCCATAGCTGCCCGTCTTTGGAAAAGCTGTCCGGAGGGCAGCCTGACACCTCTTGGGGTGTCAGGCTGTCATCCAGCTGAAATTGATCGGCATTGGCCCACACGTCAGCGCTGTCCATGGAGACATAGATGGGAAGGTCCCCGACAATGGAGATCCCTTTTTCTCCGGCCAATGCCTTTAGCGCGTTCCACTGTCTGAAAAAAAGGTATTGGAGTCCCTGCCAAAAGGCGATCTCATTCCGGAATTGAGTGCAAAGCTGTTCCATGGCAGTTGGCTTTCGCAAGCGCGCCTCCTCAGGCCAGGTGATCCAGGATGCGCCGCCGTGGGCGTTCTTCAGAGCCATAAAAAGGGAATAATCGTCCAGCCAGAAGGAATTTTTCCGGCAAAAATCATGGTAATCAGCTGGAAGATGCTGAAAAAGCCGCTGTACCGCGGTGCGCAAAACGGGATACCGCTGGCGGTACATCAGCGCGTAGTCCACAGATGCCGGGTCCTCGCCCCAGTCCAGACTCCGGTATTCCTCCGGGCGGAGCAGTCCGTCCCGCGCCAGGTCGTCCAGATCAATGAGATAGGGATTCCCCGCGAAGGAGGAGAAGGATTGATAGGGAGAGTCCCCATAGCTTGTGGGACCGAGAGGGAGGAGCTGCCATACGCTTTGACCGCTCTCCTTCAAAAAATCAAGAAAAGACCTGGCCGCTTCCCCCATGGTGCCGATACCGTAGGGCGAGGGGAGGGAGGTTAAATGGAGCAGGATTCCGCTGCATCGCAATGTGTAGCCCACCTTTCTGTGTTAGCGTTAGAGGCCGCTGGGCCGGGCGGTACTTTCTCCAAGCGGGAGCTGGAAGGGGATGACCTATGTACGGTGTGCAGCGTATGGTCAATATGGTGCAGCAGTGTTCCCGCTCCCTGTCTTTATAAAAGCGCCCCCGGTTGGAAACAACAACCCAAACAGAGGTGCTTTCGCATTGAGCGTATGGATATCGCAATTTAGTCCATCGCCCGTATTGTCCGAATCATTGTATCGGCCTGAAGACGAATCATGTCCATTTCATAGGCGGCCTCTTCCTCTGTAAACGAAAAAATACCAACATTGTCGCTGTCCATTTTCCACAAATACGGAATGCCCTCGTAAATAAAGGTATAGACCACCAAAAAGTCAGACAACGCGTTCTCTTCGCTGGGAACTCTTATTTCATACCGTTTCATCTGGATGCCATAAATGCTCACATCGGATTCTTCTTCTACGATAAGCTCTTTGTTGCTCCAGAAAGCCAGGGTCTTTCTCAGCTCAGGGTCCTCCATCGCCAAAGGAAGGATACCGTCATAGGTAAGCCCTTCTTTTAATAAAGCTTCATATTTTACGAAATACTCGTCCTTATAGATATAGGCGCGTGGATAGACAAGGTCATCGGTGCGCGTACCACGGCCGTTTTGGGTGGAGCGTGACTGAGTCCCACTGAGAAATCCATAAATGGTAAAGCGCTTGACATGTTCAAAAAGCAGATTTTCCGTAACCGGTCCAATATAGTTGTTGTAGAATTCATCAATATGGTTGTCGGCTTGCAATTCATAAAAAGCCTCCCCATAGTAGGGGGCGAGGGTAAGAATCATGTACTGCAGATATTCCTGGAGATCCTCTTTACTATAATTTTTATGTTGTTTATAATACGCGGTGACACAAACGGGCATTCCTTCAAAAATCAGCGAATAGCCGATGACAGAGGGCTCCCCCACGTCATTGCCTTCATCAGGAGAATCTATCTCAAAGTATACGGTCTGATATTCGCCAATCTGAACGTTTGATGTCCGGCTAAGCTCGGTAACATTGATAAGACCCCACCATTTTTCGTCAGTGTTCACATCCGGCACGTTGGCTTTTTCGTTTGATATCGCTATGGGCAGTTGTTCAAGATTTGTTTCGCCTGCAAGAGACACCTCCACAGAGAGTAAATAGGTGTTTGCGGTATCATGGTCATACAACGTGAAGCCATGTGGATAGATCATAATTCCGTTGGAAGAAAGCATGGAAGTCAAATCCAGGTCTGGAATTTGTGTCTGTATGCCCAATCCAATATGCCCAAATGTAACGTGAGTGCTTTTATCCTCAAGGACAGAATTAGCGGTAGACGCGTTGCCCGGCTGATTTTCGGCAGAGCTCACAGGGGCGCTTCCTCCGTTACCGCCTGTTTGTGGCTTTGATGCGCAGGAGGAAGTCGTAAGCAACATAGCGGTTGCACAAATCAAAGCGATAAAGTTTTTCTTCATATAAAAACCTCTTTCCTTTTTCGGCTGATTTATAATATACTATAAATCAGCTGTGGTTTCAACTTTAAAAGTTTATAGCGAGGCAGGAGAGTACCTCTGTTGCCAGCTTTCCTCAAATTCCGCCAAAAAAGTGATGGAGGCAAATCAATACAGGAAACCGCACCTGCCTGATTTCATCAGTGGCAAGGTTCAGATACAACTGTTGTAAAAAAAAGAGGGAGAATTCTGCGCAGCAGAATTCTCCCTCTTGATGGATAGGATTGAATAAGCGCCGCGGTCATGCGGCGATATTTTGAAGGGAGGGCCGCGAGAATAGGCCCATAAACAGAGCAACAAAATAGGCTTTTACCATATTACTGATGATTTCTTCAATCACCCGTGGAATCCAGACTACGGTAAAGGGAAGGAGCTTCCAGGACTCATAGAGGAATTCCCGCAGTACAATGGTATTGAGCGTTGTGACAATTAAGCCGGACACCAACATGGAAATGAGGATGTGCAGAAATTTCCCCTTTGTTTCGTCTTTGAGCAGAAATTTGGAAATGAGCAGATCTGCCAACAGAACGGACAAGCCAAATATTGCGCTGCCGACCAGGCCCCATGTCATGGTGACAAGATAGGTGGCAAGATTTTTCCCGGGGTCACTGGTGTTCATGGTACGTGTGATCAGCATTCTGCTGATGGCATGCATATCCTCTGTCTGAATTTGATGGATATTCACGGAATCGTAAAATGAATAAGTGACGCCGTCCTGGGTTAAAAAAGCGATGTTGCATAAGCCGAATACAAGAAGGGCTGCGGCGCACAGCGTGACAGCGACACGCATCCCCCTGCTCCCGCGGTTGCGTAAGCCCATCCAAATCGCTCCGCGAATAAAACCGCCCAGAGCCATGACCAGCGTCATCATGGGGAGATAAGGGCCGGTCGGCCTTAATACCCAGCCCAACAAATCGGATAGACCTGAAACAATGGCGCCGTATACCGGGCCGAAGAGAAGGGATGGGAGAATCACAAAGACGCCGGAAATGCCAATCCGCATTCCATTTTGGCCCAAGACCGGGATATAAAAGGAGGTAAAGGTGCTCAAAACCAGGGCTACGCTGAGACAGATTGCCGAAACGGCAATACGGCGGACATAAAGACTAGAATGCTTCAATACAATCACCTTTCGTTGTCATAGTATCAACGTATGACCGAAGGCGAAGAAAAAAATCGCCCCCTGTCATGCATCATAGCTGCATAACAGGAGGTAAAAACAGTACAATCTCCCCATGCAGCAGCGGGTGTCGGAGTCCTGCACCGCGAACCTCTATCGGTTCTTCGTCCCCCTGGCAACTCCCCGGCCAAAGGGCACTGTAGTACGAAGTACAACGCGCAGGCGCCTACTCTGCTTCAGAATATTGAATGATCTAACAATGCAACAGTACCATATGTTTTCTTGCCCGTCAAGTCATATTATTACTTTTTTATTGAAAAAGGTAGGATAAACAAAAAAATTGACGTTTTTTTGACGCTTTTATCTGATTTATAAATCCGAATAACCGCTGCATGGTGGCCATGCAGCGGTTATTCGGAGACAGAGCGGTATGTCATGTCACTTACATTTGTATCGCCGGTTATGTTAGGAACCTACTGACAGACTGAATCATTACCATCAAAGGCTTACATCCGTGTAGATTTGGTATACCCATATGGTGATCCTGGAGCTGCCACGGGAAGCGAAAAGGTCTATTTCATTAAGTTCAATTCCTAATGTTTTCGATAAGTAAAACTTATGCGAAGGGCAAAAAATAACCGCACCCATTCGCTTGAATAGGTGCGGCTGAACAGCAACGATTACTTATTTCCCTCTCGGCGCAGCAGATGACGCAGAATATCCGCAAATTCCTCAATGTAATAATTGGA